>ENA-ORPD01000746-ORPD01000746.1-human-gut-metagenome-genome-assembly--contig:-NODE-746-length-30255-cov-3.596358_pt1 | contig 30255 bp, 25 predicted proteins | sample MGYA00242143_ERZ509076 | MGnify/ENA primary metagenome ERZ509076 (study PRJEB26280, sample SAMEA2338706) | human gut metagenome | biome: human gut; feature: human-associated habitat; material: faeces... | reverse complement strand
AGGAGCGGCTCCCTTACGCCTCGCTCCCTCGTCCATCTTAGTGGATTATGATGCATTTTGGCCCCTTCTATTTGGTACTCCTATTCATTGATATTCCTTGACTTTTAAGGGGTTCAGAGTGATTAATGTGGTACCAAAACAAAGGAGGACTTTTTCATGGAAATCAAGACAAATGCAACCGATCGCAAGAGCCTGGTTCAAGCCCTGAGTGCATGCTTGGGAATGGACGCGGAGTACATGGGGCCACCCACATTCTCCTATCAAATTGGTGACCTTACCGTTTCCCGTGACAGCACCATCTCCACCGAGAATGAGGAACAATTCTCCCTCGCCAAGAAGACAATCATCGCCATGGGCTATGCCGATCCGGAGCAGGATAATGATCCTGGGGTTCAGGTTCGCGTCCCCACTGACGGGATGGATGGTTACGCCCTTCGGAACTTGGTGTTCATGCTTTCCAGCAAGCAATATCTCCTGAACCGCGTTCTGGGTGGGCAGGAACATTTCTATGTGAGTCAGGAGTTGGTGGATGCCCTCCAGGCCGAAGAATGCAGTCGGGCTTCCGATGTGCTGAACATTCTGAGCCGCAATGATGATGGGATCAAAGGGCTAACCTTTGAGGAGGGGAATGCGATCTTTGCGTTCCCAGACACCGGAAGCACGGACAAAAACTTGGCCCTCACCTCTCTTTTTGCCATGATGGTCAGAGCCGCCGGGGAGGCCAAGCGGGTCAACCCCAAGAACCTCATTCAGGAAAACGAAAAATACTATCTTCGCATTTGGCTCCTGCGACTCGGCTTTACCGGGAAGGGTGGCCAGGGTATTCGCCGCGCCTTATTGACCGGGCTCAAAGGCCACACGGCCTTCCGCACCCCGGAGGAGGCCGAACGGTTCAGCGCACGTCAAAAAGCCAAGAGAGCGGCGGAAAAGGCCGCACTGACCGAATCTCCAGCTGCGGAGTCAACCACGGTGGACGTGGCTCCTGAAGCAGCAGAAGATGCAGCCAATGTAGCAGTCGAAGAGGACGCCGAACCCATTATGAAGCCGTAAATTCCACAATCTTACCCCGGATAGTTTGGTACTATTATGGCTCTAAACAACTTGCTTTTATGTGCTTTTAGAGTGATTAATGTGACACCGAAAGGGAACACACTAAATCGCGAAAGGAAGTACATACAATGAACGAAAAGGCGAAAAATCAGATCGAGGCCATGAAAAAACAAACTTTTGGGGTAGAGATTGAAATGTACAATATTTCACGAGATCACGTCGCTCAGGTGGTTGCGGAATTTTATCACCAGGAGAACACGATCAACTATCGAGGGGGTGCCTACCGGGCCTGGGAGTGCCGCGATGACAAGGGACGCACATGGAAGGTCGCCTGGGATTCCAGTATCATCGCCGCCTGTGAAGATGAACACTCCGAGTTGGTGACGCCGATCCTCGCATACGAGGATCTCCCCGACTTGTGCGAAATTGTTCGCCGCCTTCGCCGTGCCGGAGCCAAAAGCGATCCCAGTCACATGTGCGGAGTTCACATCCACATTGGGCTTGGCAATCATACGGCTCAGTCACTTAGGAATCTGGCAAACATCATGGCCGCGCGGGAACAACTTCTGATTTCGGCCCTCCGCCTAGACCGGGCGCGCATCAGACAATATTGCCGGACTGTTGACCCCGCATTCCTTCGTCGATTGAATGCGGCTCGCCCAAAGACAATGGAGGCATTGAAAAAGATCTGGTATAAAACCCTTGCCCCTTATGACAGGGAGACCGCCCATTACAACCCCAGCCGCTACCACATATTGAATCTTCACGCCAGTTTCACTAAAGGCACAATTGAGTTCCGATGCTTCCAGTTTGCCAACCCCGACGGGGAGCGGCAGAATGGATTGCATGCTGGAGAACTGAAAACTTACATCCAACTTTGCCTTGCGATGAGCCAACTGGCAAAAATGGTGAAAACCGCCAGCCCGCGCCAACCTCAGATTGAGAATCCCAAGTATGCCATGCGGACATGGCTTCTCCGCTTAGGATTTATCGGCGACGAGTTCGCCACAGCCCGAATGATCCTCACCCGAAACCTGGAAGGAGACACGGCATTTCGCCACGGGCGCGCCGCTTGAAGGGATTAGCCGCAGGCCCACCCATTCAGACCGCTTCGGCGGTCTTAGGGTGGTAGAAGGGGAGTTACCCCTCAAGGAAAGGACGGGTTAAAAATGAGAAAACTTTACCTCGCTTATGGAAGCAACTTGTCACTGGAGCAGATGGGCTATCGAACCCGACATGCCATTCCGGTCGGAACGGCAACCCTGGATGGATACCGCTTGCTCTTCCGGGGAAGCAAATCGGGCTCCTATTTGACGGTGGAGCCCTGTGAGGGACGCTCCGTGCCCTTAGTCGTCTGGAGCGTTGACGAGGCTGATGAAAAAGCACTGGATCGCTACGAGGGTTTCCCGAGTTTCTACTACAAAAAGGAAATCCAGGTAGAACTCCGATCTCTCATTAACGGGACGAGTTTAGGGCCGGTGCCAGCCTTCATTTACATCATGCACGAGAAACGTCCTCTGGACACTCCCTCCCTTAATTACCTGACGGTTTGCCTGGAAGGCTACGCCCGATTTGGTTTCGATCCTGAAATCATGCGTCAAGCCCTGATCGACAGCGTGGGCTCAAGACGTGCGAAGGGCGTCCTATCAGGCATTTGATTGGAGAACCGCTATGTCAATCAACAACGGTTTTGGATCAGTCAAATACTCTCCCGAGTATAGCCGCCTCCGACCAATATTCTCTCTATTACGGGAGCCCCTTTTGTCTCCGCCTCAAGAGGCATACGGGTTGCACCTACCTGACGGCACAGTTATCCGCCACAGATGTATTTTCTCTCCGATGATGAAACTACTCAATCCTCTGCCACAATCACATGTGCAGGCAAATGAAGTAATCCCTTATGATGGCGAAGTAACATGTTGGGGCGATAAGGACGACACTCGGGGCATGATATTGGTTGACTTCGCAAGTCGTGTTGCTGGGAGAAGCATTGCTGGTTTGCAGGAAATGCAGGCAGGAGAGGATGACGTGGCTCCTTCCATAGCAAACGGGGATTTCTGGCACCGCGTTCGCGTTGCTGGTCTGCCAGATTGGGTAAATCTATATTTGACGATTCCCAATGAAGAGGATCGGGAGTTTGAAGAACTCACACGCGCCATGGTAGAGGCTCTTTCACCATTCAAGATGTTCCTCATTGACTATGCACACAAAGAGGTCTGGCGGGGCTCTTGTGACTACGTGCGGGAAGCCAGAAATGCTACAAAAGCATTACTCCCGGAACTCAAGATCGGTCTCTCCTTGTGGGAGATCATCATGAATTTTTGGCTTTTGGATGCGCAGGTTCAAATCTACGAACTGCAGAGCCCTGGCTTTAATCCACTATCTGATGAAACATGAAGTTGTGGATTGACAAACACCTTGGTCTATCGGATAATTGCTGTAAAGTAACCTTTACGATATTGGAGGTTTTCATATGGACAAAACTCGTGCATGGCTCTATGCCAGAGCCCAAGATCAACAGGCTGTAGACCTTCAGTTTACCGCTCTGGAACAATACGCCGCTGACCACAACATTTCCATCCAGGGCCGAAGCCAGGACATGACCGCCGCCCAGCACGCAGAACGGCCCGGCCTGCAGGAGAGCAAGCTGGCCCTCGCCGGAGGCCAAGCGGAAGTTCTCCTTGTGGTGAAACTCAGCCGGGTGGCACGGGATCTCCAAGCGATGCTTTCCTTCATCCGGGAGTTGGAGGCAATCGGCGGCAAAGTGCTCTCAACCACGGAGGGTGAACCGGACACCACTACCCTGGGGTTGCTTGCCGCTATGCAGGAAACCGACGCAAAGTGCGCGGCCTGCGGCGACTTGGTGAACCCCAACTCCGATGGCTGCACTGTTGGCGAATTGATCTGCGACGGGGAAACCTACGACCGGGTCAAGGTCGGCGACGAGGCCGACATCTACACGCAGCTCACTGAGGATGGCCGGTGCCCTGGTTGCTTTGCGCGGGTTGGCTTTTTCCACCACTTCGGCTGTGAGTTTGAGCGTTGCCCCGCCTGCGGCAAGGCGGTGCTCCAGGGTGAGCAGTCCGTGGACCGGTATGATGCGTATATTGGCCGCCGCAGGGGGTGGACCTTCGCTGCCGTGGTCGTGCTGGGGGTGGTTCCCATTTTGGGGCCGCTGCTGGCTTCCTCCCTGTACAGGAGAACGCTCATCAACCCGTATTCCCTGTACATGACCGTGTACCGGGAAAGCTTCCTGATGGTGGTTCTTTTTCTGTGCCGTCATTTGTTTCGCCTGCTGCCGTTCATCGGCATCATCGGCATGCCCGTCCTTTGCGTGACGGAATACCACCTGTACCGGCGCATGTTCCTGTGGAAGGCGGAGAAATATGATTTCAGGGGGGAATGAAGCAGGAGACCCTCTTCCGGTAATGCCTGTCCGGCGCCTGCGCGGAAAATCATGGGGTGCGGGGCTGTTGGGGCTTCCGGGCAGCGTATCGTTTCCGGCAGCCCGCTTTATGGCGCGCGGCGGCAGATCCGCAGTGAAGCGTGCGCCGGATCAGCCATGAAAAGCGTGCCGCCGCGCCGGAGGCAGGAAATGGGGATAAAGGATGGCCGGCTCCTTGATTGACGCGCAGCAGGGGATGCTGAGTTGATGGAGAGATGTTTTTAATGAACGTTTTACGTCTTACTGTATCAAGTATGACAAGGAATTGTTTTTTTCTTATGGACTAAACTTACCTGGTACAGTATGTAGGAAGTGTTCCCCGGAGGGGGGCGGGATGATTCCCAAACCCCCGCATGCGGAGGAACAAAAACTGTAATATAAATAAAATGAAAATGAAAAGAAAACTGGCATCGGTTCTGGCGAAGGCTTTCTCCGGAAAGTCCGTGCCGGAAAAGAAACGGGAAAGGGAGGCCAGGGCCTCCAAAAAACTGGAAGCGTGGCTGAAGGCTTCCAGAATGCGCTCCTTTTAAGGAAGCGCCCGTTGAAGGGAAGGGCGGATTCGGGCGCCGGCGTCCGGTTCGCCGGCTGGGACGGGGATGTTATCTCCGTCCTGTTGTTTTTACCGGAAAAGGTATGTCTTGATGACAGTTGCGCCTTGACTACGGCGGCGGAATGTCCGTTCATCTGGGCAGACATGACCATACCCGGAATTCTTGAAGAAAAGTTGTCCTCCGCATTAAAGGCGGTGTTGGGGGAGGAGCTTCCCGCTGATTTTCGCGCCTCGGTGACGCCCTCCGCGGATTTGCGGTTCGGGGATTACCAGAGCAACGCCGCCATGGTGCTTGCCAAGCGGTGCCGCACGAATCCCCGCGCGCTCGCCCAGCAGGTGGCGGACCGGATAGGGCAGGATGCCGTGTGCTCCCTGGAGATTGCCGGGCCCGGATTCATCAATTTCCGCATCAGGCCGGAATTTTACGCAGCGCGCCTGCTGGCCATGCTGGCGGATGACCGGCTGGGGGTGGAAAAAGTGCAGGCCCCCAAAACCATTGTCATTGACTTTTCCGCTCCCAACGTCGCCAAGCCGATGCATGTGGGCCACATCCGCTCCACCATTATTGGTGACGCCCTTTCCCGCGTGGCCCGTTTTGTGGGGCACCATGTGATTACGGACAACCACATCGGGGACTGGGGTACCCAGTTCGGCATGATTCTGTGGGGCTGGAAGAATATTCTGGATGAACAGGCGCTGGCCGCCAACCCCATTGACGAGTTGCTGCGGGTGTACAAGGATGTGAACCTGATGTGCAAGGAAAAGCCGGAACTGCTGGATACCTGCAAGGCGGAACTGGTGAAGCTCCAGGCCGGGGACGGGGAAAACCTGGCCATCTGGAAACGCTGCGTGGAAGTTTCCAAATCCGGCCTTTCCAAGATTTACGACCAGCTTGACATCCATTTTGATTACTGGCTGGGGGAAAGCTTTTACAATGATGCCCTGGCCCCGCTGGTGGACGGCATGATCGCCGCCGGAATGGCCCGGGAGAGCGACGGCGCCATCTGCGTGTTTTCCGACGGTTCCGTGCCTCCCAATGAAGACCCCTTCCTTGTGCAGGACAAGGGGGAATGGCGCGCCAACCCCTGCATTATCCGGAAAGCGGACGGAGGCTTCCTGTACGCCACCACGGACCTCGCGACGCTGGACCACCGCATCAAGACGTGGGGCGCGGATTCCATCTGGTACGTGGTGGGCGCCCCGCAGGCTCTGCATTTCAGGCAGATTTTCTCCACGCAGCGCCGCCGCGGCATGGACGGGGACTACCGGCACATCGCGTTCGGCTCCATTCTGGGGGATGACCGCAAGCCGTTTAAGACGCGCTCCGGGGATACGGTTTCCCTTCAGGATGTGCTGGATGAAGCCATTGAACGCGCGGCCCGCGTGGTGGAGGAGAAGAGCCCGGACATGCCGGAGGAGGAAAAGAAGCGCGTGGCGGAAGTGGTGGGCATAGGCGCCGTGAAGTTTGCGGAGCTTTCCCAGAACCGCATGACGGATTACGTTTTCAACTGGGACAAGATGCTGGCCCTTCAGGGAGATACGGCCCCGTACCTCCAGAACTCCTACGTGCGCGTCCGCTCCATCTTCCGCAAGCTGGACGGCGGGCCTTTGGACTGGTCCGCCCCCATTCAGCTTTCGGAAGACGCGGAAATCCATCTGGCCCGGCTTCTGGCCCGCTACGGGGAAGTGGTGCCGCAGGTGCTGGACGACTGCCGTCCGAACATGCTGGCCGCCTACCTGTTTGACCTGGCCAGGGCTTTCCATTCCTTCTATGAGGCGTGTCCGGTCCTGAAGTCGGAAGGGACGGTGCGGCACTCCCGCCTGGCCCTGTGCGAGCTGACCGCACGCACGCTGAAGCACGGGCTGGGCCTGCTGGGCATCCAGCTCCCGGACAGGATGTAACCGTTTCTTCCGTATGGCCGCCTCTTTCTTCCATGTCCTGCTGGCCGCCGCCGTGGCGGGGTGTTCTTCCGCCGCCGCGGACGGGGCACACGGGTACTGGATGAACAGCCCGTCCCTGAACGGCTGGCGGGAAGCCGTCTTCCGCGCCGGCGTTCCGGCTCAGCCTGCCGTGCTGCCGCCCGGAGTGGAGCCGATGATGGTGGGTTCCTCATCTCCCGCCGCGCAAATGCTGGTGCTGGAGGGAATGACGCATCTGCTCACGTTCGGGGACATGCGGGCTTTCCTTAAATTTGACGCCGCTCTCCGTCTGGACCCGGACTGCCTCATGGCCCATTGGGGCAGGTGCATGAGCCTGATGGGCGCGGGACCCGCTTTCCAGGAACAGCGCGTCCATTCCATGAAGCGCATGAAAGAGCTGGCGCTCCGTCCGGACTGCCCGGAACAGGAACGCGCTTATGCGGATGCCCTGGCCGTGCTGCTGATGGATGGCCCCGTGAAGGCGCAGGAAGCGTGGGAAACCATCTGTTCCACCTGGAAGCGCGACCCGTACGCCCCCCTCTTTTACGCCATGCTCCTGCGGGACGGCTTTGACGGGCAGGGCAACCCCGGAGAAGGGCAGAAGGAAGCCGTCCGCGTGGTGGAAGCCGTCCTGAAGGAACGCCCCGGTTCCCAGGCCGCCCTGTTCATGCGCGCCCTGCTGGAGGAAGTGGCTCCATCCATTTCTCCGGAAACGGTGGAAATCGCCCGCAGGGCCGTGGCCGCCAACCCCTTTTCCGCGTCCGCTCATCATTTGCTGGGCCATTGCCTGTTCCGCACAGGTGATTATGAAGGGGCTTCCGCCGCTTTCAAGGAGTCTGAAAATCTGTGCCTGGCCTGGGAAAAGGCGGAAAACGTGCCTCCCGCGCTGGATGACGCCTACTTCCGCTCCATCCTTTACCGTGCCGTTTCCGAATTCTGCGCCGGCCATTACAAAAAGGCGGAGGCCATTGCCTCCAGAGCCGCTTCCGTTCCCTTGGACAAAAAGCATCCGCTGGCTCCCGGAACCCTGCTTCAGCTATGGGAGGCCAGGACGCTGCCTGCGCGCCTGATGCTGGCCCGGCCTGTCATTCCCCGGCAGGCCCTTGTGCTCAAGGCTTTTCCGGGGCCTCTTCCCAAGGGATTTCCGGATTTGAGCAACGGCATGACCGCCGTGGCCACCCAATACATGGGCGCATGTTACGCCGCAAGGCAGGGCAGAACGGATGCCGTGGCGTCCGCCTTTGACAAGATGTCCGGCATTCTGCGGCTGCTGATGGACGGCGCGGACGCCGCCCGGAGGCAGATGAGCGTTTCCTACTGGGCGCGCTGCCTCCAGACGGGCAGCCTGTATTCTTCTGAAATCCGCTCCCTCATGTTTCCGGATTCCGCCAATGTCTGGATGTCCGAGGCCATACGGAGCCAGCGTTTTTCCTCCCTGCTCCTGCCTCCCGTAATGCCATACCCCGCGGAATGGGTTCTGGCCCGCGCCTACCTGAAAGCCGGGAAATTCCGGGAATGCGCGGATATGTGCGAACAGGCGCTGAAACGCTTCCCGAACCATGCCGGAGTGCTGGAGACCCTGGACAAGGCCCGTTCTTCCGGAAAATAATTCGGAATAAGCGGTGGAAGCGGTGGAAGCGGTGGAAGCGGTGGAAGCGGTTCTGGCGCCCGGTTTTGGACTGGAAACGGCATTTCCCCGCATCGCGCTGGAACATGACGTCCAATCCCGGGGCAGGAAGCTTGTTCATCTTGAAAAATAAGCCTGCGGTGATAAAAAAGGGGCGTGAAGCCGTGCCCGGAAGGGCGGATTCCGTCCCCGCCGCATTCATCAAGATGCCCAGCAGGCCGCGGCCGTTCCGCCGGATGTCTCTGAAACATGGTAAGTTTTATTTTTTCATGGCTGTTGCGGCAAATGCCGGAACGCGGCCGTTTTCATTTTCAATAACATCATACATCAAGCAATATGAACCATCCCTATCTAGACCCCGCTTTTCTGGTTTCCTGGTCCCGGCTTACGCCGGAGGCCATCAAGCCGGACATCACGGAAGCCATCTCCCGAGCCAAAGAGAATATCCGGGCCATCTGCGACCAGCCGCTGGATTCCCTGACTTATGAAAGCACCTTCGGCGCTCTGGAAAAGGCTTCCGAGGACCTGCACCTGGGCTGGGGCCGCATCATGCACCTGGACTCCGTCAATGACGAACCCGCCCAGCGGGAGGCCATCGGGGAAATGCTGCCGGAAGTGGTGACCTTCTCCTCCTCCGTGCCTCTGAACCCGCGCCTGTGGACGGTGCTGAAAGCCGCGGCCTCCTGTGACTGGGTGGAAGACCTTTCCCCCGTCAGGCAGCGTTTCATCCAGGAAACGCTGGCAGACTTCCGTGAGAGCGGGGCGGACCTGCCGGACGACGTGAAGCCGGAATACGCGGAAATAGAAGCCCAGCTCTCCCTGAAGACCAAGAAATTCGCGGAAAACGTGCTGGACTCCACCAACGCCTGGGAACTCATTGTGGAAGATGAGGCGGAACTCTCCGGGCTGCCGGATTCCGTGAAGGAGGCCGCCCGCCTGGACGCCCTGGCCAACGGCTACGGCACGGAAGAAGAGCCCCGCTGGCGCTTCACCCAGAAATTCACCTCCCTCCAGCCTGTCATGCAGTTTGCGGACTCGGACAGTCTGCGCCGCCGCATGTGGGAGGGCTCCTGTTCCATCGGAAAAGGGGGGGAATACGATAATGAAGCCCTCATCGCTGAAATCCTGGAACTGAGGGACAGGAAAGCCCATTTGCTGGGGTACGGCTGCTTTGCGGATTACGCCACCTCCCGCCGCATGGCCGGGAGCGGGGCCAACGCCCTGAAATTCATCAATGACCTGCATGACAAGGTAAAGCCCTCTTTCCTGAAGGACATGGAAGCCGTCCGCAGATACAAGGAGGAAAAAACCGGAAAACCCGTGGAAAAACTTTCCCCGTGGGAAACCGGCTACTGGTCTGAAAAACGCCGCCGCGAACTGTACGCTTTTGACGAGGAAGACCTGCGCCCGTATTACTCCGTGGAAAAAGTCATGGAAGGACTCTTTTCCATCTACTCCGGCCTGTACGGCATTACGGTGACGCCGCGCCCTACGGTGGCGTTCAAACCCGGTGAATCCGGGGAAGCGCCGGAAGGCGCGGTGGAGGTATGGCATCCGGACGTCCTGTTCTATGAATTGCATGATGCGGAAAGCGGGGAGCACCTGGGTTCCTTTTACGCGGACTGGCATCCGCGGGACTCCAAGCGCGCCGGGGCATGGATGAACTGCCTGAGCGTAGGGGAACCGCCGCACGGCGGCAAACCCCGCGCGCCCCATCTGGGTCTCATGGTCGGAAACATGACCAAGCCCGTGGGGGACAAGCCCGCGCTGCTGTCCCACCGGGAGGTGGAGACCATTTTCCATGAATTCGGCCATCTGCTGCACCAGCTCCTTTCCGACGTGGAAGTGAAGTCCCTGGCGGGAACCAACGTGGCCTGGGATTTTGTGGAACTTCCCTCCCAGATTAATGAAAACTGGTGTTGGGAGAGGGAATCCGTGGACCTCTTCGCCGCCCACTATGAAACGGGTGAAAAAATACCGGACGAACTGTTCTCCAAAATGCGCTCCGCCCGCAATTATATGAGCGGCACGGATTTCATGCGCCAGCTCTGCTTCGGCAAGCTGGATTTGGAGCTTCACGTCAACTGGCCGCAGTACAAGGGCGTTCCGCTGGAAGAAACGGATGAACGCATCCTGGCGGACTACCGGGTGCCGATGACGGACCGCGGCCCTTCCGTGGCGCGCCGCCTGACGCACATCTTCGCGGATCCCACGGGCTATGCCTCCGGCTACTACTCCTACAAATGGGCGGAGGTGCTGGAAGCGGACGCTTTCAGCCGCTTCCTGAAGGAAGGAGTGCTGAACCCGCAAACCGGGCGCGATTTCCGCCGCTGCATCCTCAGCAAGGGCAACAGCAAGCCCGCCGCGGAACTCTACCGCGACTTCATGGGCCGTGATCCGGACGCGGAAGCGCTGCTGGTCAAATCCGGCGTTCTTTAACCTCTTTACCCACATTATCTGAACAATCCTTATGTCTGAACAAAAGAGACTCTCTCTCGCCGGCGTCGGTTGCGGTTCCCGTACGCGCACTTACATGAAGCTGGCCATGGAACAAAAAAACCGCTACCGCATTGCCGCCGCGGCGGATCCCGTCAAACAGCGCACGGAAGCCGTTCGCGACTTTGCCCCGGAGGAGGAACGGGATTCCGTCCGCCTGTTCAAGGATGCCGCCTCCCTGCTGGCGGAGCCGCGCCTGGCGGACGTGGCCATCATCGGCACACAGGACGACTACCATTACGCTCCATGCAGGAAGGCCATGGAGCTGGGCTATCATGTCCTGCTGGAAAAACCCATTGCCAAGACGCTGAAAGAAGCGCTGGAACTTAGGGATATGGCCCGTGCGCTGAAGCGCCGCGTGGCCGTGTGCCACGTGCTGCGCTACACCCAGTTTTACCGGACCCTGAAAAAAATCATCGACAGTGGGGAAATCGGGGACGTCATCACCTTCAACGCCAATGAAGGCGTGGGGGCGTGGCACTTCGCCCACTCCTTCGTGCGCGGACACTGGGGCAACAGCAAGACCTCCACTCCCATGATCGTAGCCAAATGCTGCCATGACATGGACATCCTTTACTGGCTCATGGGCCGGCGTAAATGCCTCTCCGTCGCCAGTTTCGGGGAGCTTACCTTCTTTACGAAAAAGACGCTCTCCTCACCCCGGCCGGAACGCTGCACGGAGTGGACCACCCCGGTGGGGGAAGACCCCTGGGACGCCCGCAAATACGCCACGGACGACGAATGCAAACGCTGGCTGGGCATGGTGTATGACCGGGCGCAGGAAGCTACCGCGGAGGAAATCTGCGAATGGCTGAAAACCTCCCCGTGGGGCAGGGACTACCTCCAGTGCGACAATGACCAGCCGGACCATCAGGTTTCCATCATGCGCTTTGAGGGAGGCTTGACGGGCACGTTCACGATGACGGCTTTCGAACAGGGGCGCCACATTGAAGTGTATGGCACCAAAGGCAAAATCCGCGCCGGAGTCTTCTACAAGGAAAACGGCCCCGGTGAAATAACCGTGACGCCCCACTTTGGCGGAAAAACCCGTGTGGTGGAGCTGGAGGAACTGGCCGGAGGCTACCAGGGGCACGGCGGCGGCGACTGGGGATTGATTGAGGCTCTGTATGATGACATGCTGACGGTGCCCTCTCCGGAGGATATGACCACTTCCATTGAGGAATCCGCCCATTCCCATGTGATGGCCTTTGCCACGGAACACGCCCGGCTGAGCGGGCAGGTGGTGGATGTTGCTGACTTCGAACGCAAGGTCGCGGAAGGCATCCTGAATTATTGATGCGGTTTTCCTCCTTGAGGGAAAGGAAAAGGCGCAGGCGTCCAAAATGCCTGCGCCTTTTTGTATATAAAATACTATCCTTTTTTTAGGCGGATTTAGAATCCGGTGTCAACATAAAAGAATCAAAAATGCAGATAAATGAATCTGTTACCATGTTTTTTCCTCCAGTTCCGAACGGGAAAGAAAACGAATTGTCCCCTTCGCCCATTATGGAAACACAGAATGGAAGAAAAACGGCTCTTCTCTCCATAAAAATAATTTTTAGATTAATTATTAACGCATTACATACATGATGAACTGAAATGCCAATGACCGGATTATTTTTTGTACCGAAAATTTTTCATCCTTTGCATTCGCAATGCGGATTCTAAATCCGGTACGGATTTTTTTGTCATGAGAAAAACACTTTGTCTTTTAGCCGCCTTGGCATTGTCTTCTCTATCAAATGCTGCCTCATTTTCTTTGGAGCTTTCTCCAACCGGGGGCGGGGCTCAGAACACCGTATCCCTTGACGGAATAACACCCCAGGATATCTTTGGTTATGAAACCGATGTCTGGCATGGAACTATAACGAAAAGCGCTTTGTCGGGCCAGGTGTCGTTAAACGATGGTTCCCTTGGTCTTCAACTCGGCGGAGTAGCCGATGTCGGCAAGGGAAATTTTGCCGGTCTCAAATTTGACATGCCTTCAGGAGTGGAGTCTGCCAAGATGTCTTTTACGATTACTTACACCTCTGCTTGGGGAGCCGCCAATTTCAACTGCGATTATACCTGCAATGTGTATGGATTCACGGCCGAGGGAACATCCACGGTCATAGGAACATGGTCTTTGCAAAATGCCAAAGCTTCTCTTACCCAGAATGAGCCTGTTGATGTCTCTTTCGACCTGCAGTTGGACCCTGATACGGATTATTCTTCTTTTGGCTTGATATTCAATAATACCCGTGTGGCCAATGCCGGCGGCATGGGGTGTGAGATCAGCAACATTCTTATTTCCGGGGAAGCAGTACCGGAACCGGCTACGGCCTCTCTGGGACTTCTTGGCCTGGGCGCCCTTCTTCTGCGCCGCCGCAGAAACTGATGACGGTCATACAGGTGATTGACCGGACAGGCTGTGTCCAAGCCGGTTTTGTGCGAAGAGGGGATGGTTCATCCCCTCTTTTTTATCCGTTTTCCACGCAGTTTTTTCTGGTTTGATGGACAGGGACGGATAAAATGGCGGACGGTATTTATGGTTAAGGTGTTTTTCAAGAGGGCAGCCCATTTGCTGACAGCGTTTTTTGCGGGAGGCGTCTGTGTCCTGCAGGCGACGGAGACGTCCGGCTTCGGCATAGACCTGGGTAATGGTTCCGGAACGGCGCAGGAGGGATGGACCAATGTAACCATGCCAGCAACGGCATCGGGAGGCGCCAATACATTTGTTGCCGTTCCGTTAATCAGGAATGGTACGGCTTCTTCTTCGTCGTCCGTGGCAGTGGGAAGCCTGTTCGGAAGGCTGGTTTCCCTGACCGTCTCCGCCAGATGCAGTTCTGGAGGTTCTTATACGCTGGCGGAACCCAATACCCGGTATACCTGGTATGAAGGGGGGAAGCACAGGCACAACGGTACGAACGCTGACGCGCCTTCTTCTTTTGAATTCCCCAATGGCTGCGAAGCTTTCAATACCAGCATGCGTCTGAGCGCCAACGGGATGCCGTCCGCCTCCGCCGCGGCCAGGCTTTCCTTCTCCGGATTCCAGGCGGGCAAGGAATATACGGTATCTTTCTTTTGCGGGCACAATGCGCCTGCTTATGAATCCATGACGCTGGTCAGCGGAACTCTGGTGGATGTGCGGGGGCTTCAAAGTTCCATGGGGAGCCTTTCCGGGAATCAATTTTCCGGTCTTTCCAATTCATCGGAACAGGACGCTTATCTGGCTGTGGAGTGGAGGGCCTGTGCGGATGAACAGGGCAGGCTGGTGTTTGATGTGACCAAGGAGGCGGACAGCAGCGCTTCCGGCCGCATGGAACTGAATGCCGTTACCGTCAGTACGGACGATTCCCCGGCTCCGGAAGTTCCGGATCCCCGGCCTGTCAGCGTCTTGCACAATAAGGCGCTCATTTTTCTTCCTTCTTCTCTTGCGCTCCCCGTTCCTTCTTCCACATGGGCGGCTGAAGGCCAGTTAACCTGTGAATTCTGGGTCAGGCCCAATGATGATGCCGTCACGGGAAAAATCATTTCTTTGGGAAATGCGTCTGTTTCCCTGGAACACGGTTGTCTGGCTCTGTCTGTTCCGGATGGGGATTCCGTCGCTTCCGTGAAAGCTGCCGGGAAGGAATTGGCTGCGGGGGAATGGCACCATGTAGCCGTCTCCGTCGGGGAGGAGGTTATCAGTCTGTATGTGGACGGAGGCCTGGCCGTTTCCTCGCCGCGGTCGCCTTACCTGCAGGCCATGAAATCAGGCTGGAAAGGGATTGTGCTGGAGGCGGGGTTCAAGGGTGCTCTGGATGAACTGCGTTTCTGGAATGCGGCTCTGGGCGGGGAGGAAGACGACTTTTTCTTGAACGGACCGTTGCCCCTGTCCCATCCCAGGTATGGGAGGCTGGTGGGCTGCTGGCGTCTGGATGGGGATTTCCGTGATGCCAAGTGGACGGAATTTGCGGAAAAGACAGGGAGCGCCTTTGTGCGCCCTTACCAGGCGGTTGCCCCTGAAGGGACTGAATTTTCCATTGTCACGGATAATGAAACGTTCCGTTACATGCTGGTGACGGCGTATGTGAGGAATGTGCATGTTATTTATGACTGGCCGGCGCGCGCCCATCTCATCAATAATTCCGATTTGATCTACATCAATTCCGTTACGCCGGCCGCGGACGGTTCTCTCAATTTTCAATATCCGGACAATGACGTGACGGAAAGCTCCGGTGTGGTTCTGCTGCCGTCTGACGGGGAATGTTCCAATGTCCTGGACTTCTCCGGGGAAGGGGCTTACATGAACGTGGGCGGAGGTTTGCTGGGCGGCGGCAGTTCCGGAGCGTTTACCGTGGAAGTCCGCATGGCTTTGGACGGAGACGGACAGGAGGCGGTGCTGTTTGAAAATGATAACGTTTCCATGAGGCTGGAATGGAAGGAAGACCATTACAGGGTCCGTACCCAGGCAGGCCCGGATAAAGCCTGGGAGGCGGATTTGCCGCCTGTGGAAGCCGGCAGGTATTTCTGGCTGGCCTTCGTCAGGAATTCTTCTGCGGATACGGCGTCCTTTTATGTGGACGGGGAGGCCGTAAGCACGGCCGCCGCGGATGCGGGGGAAATGGAGGGAACTGCCAATGCCGTCATAGGAAGGAATTTGGATGGCAGAATTGAGGAAATGCGCGTGTGGCATGAGGCCCGTGCGGCGGCCCGCCTGGGGGCGGCTGTCCAGCACAGCTGGGGAGACAGGTTGTTGGTGGGCCGCTGGGGGACAAGTGACCAATTTGGCCATGATACAGCTTCCTGGGTGGAACATGTCCGTATCCTCCGCAGGCTGACTGAAGGCGTTTCCGGAATGCGGATACGGCTGGGTGTCTCCGGCGGGAACTGGTCCGCCATGCTGTCTGATGCAAATGCCCGTGAGGCTTTTGCCGAAAATGTGGCGGAAGTGGTACGCAAGCATCAATTGGACGGACTGGATCTGGACTTCGAATGGATTGACCAGAACGATACGGCCGCCTGGAATAATTACGGAGAATTGGCCAGGGCAATCCGGGCGGCTTCCCCGGATATGTTTTTTACCATTTCCCTGCATACCTACTATTACAAATTCCCGGCGGCCTGCATGCGTTATGTGGATTATTTCACGTTCCAGAATTATGGCCCCCAGATTGATGTAAACGGATATAGCAGCATGGTTTCCGCATGCAGAACATACCGTTCATGGGGCTATCCGGACTCCAAGATCATGCTCAGCGCTCCGTTCCAGGGGACTCCGGGCGCGGGGCAGGGCGCCGATATTCGGGCTTACCGGGACATTGTCTCAGCCTGCGCCGGAGTTCGGGAGGATCCTTCTCTGGATTCCGCCAGCTTCAATTATGGCGGAGGCAAGGTTAAGACGCTGCACTTCAATGGTGTGGATACGGTCAGGAAAAAGGCCCGCTACATCAGTGAACAGAAAGTGGCTGGGTTCATGTACTGGGATTTGGGAATGGATGTGGCGGATTCCTCTGGGAAGAACAACTACTTTGACGAATGCTGCCTGCTTCGGGCCGCCAACCGTTATGTTTCCTCCACCGCTTATCCGGATACTCCGGCCCCCTTTGCCCTTTCTTCTGCGGGGGAAACCGTCCCGGCCGGGGGCGGTGCCGTGGCGGTGGAAGTGCAGTCGGAAGAGAAGGCTCTGGGCTGGGTGGTCGCAGATTGTCCGGACTGGATTTCCGCCTCCGCCGTTTCGGGAATCGGCCGGACTACAGTCATTTTGACGGCGGCGGAAAACAAATCCGCTGACGGACGGTTCGGGACGGTAATCTTCCGTTCTTCCGACAAACAGGAATGCTCTGTCATCATAACGCAGGATGGCGCCGAATTGACGGGCTACGACAAGTGGGTGCAGGACTCCTTCCCTCCGGATGCTGCCGCGGACCGGACGGCTGCGGATGCCGTTCCTGCCGGGGACGGTATCCCCAACCTGATGAAATACGCCACAGGACAGGATCCGTTGAAACCCTGCGGGAGCGTTACGAAAGTAACGCTGGAAGAGGGGGAGGACGGATGCATGCATCTGGTGCTGCGCTGGCCTGTAAATCCGCAGGCAACGGATGTGAAGCATGAAGTGGAAGCCTCCACGGACCTGGTCGACTGGATTTCCCTGGGAGAAGTGGAAACCGCCGGAAAGACGGCTGCCGAATTTTGGGATGCGGAACCCGTACGGGAAAGCGGGATGGAACGCCGGTTTCTGCGGTTGAAAGTGACTCGGGAATAACTTAGGTACGTCCTTTCTGAAAAAAATTCCGTTCCTGCTTCCGTTTTTTGAGAAATCTATACGATCCGGCGGGGCATGACCGGCTGGGGAGCGCCGCGTGCCCATACCGCAACCGGACGGGCGGCTGTTTGTACAAGATACTCGAATTACAAAAGCATTGCTTCCTTTGAAACAGGCAGGGGCGCTTTAAAAAATCGCGTCCGCTTCGCACGCATTATTTTCTGCCGTCTGCAGAAACCTGCGCTAAAATTTGTGTTCCACCGCCATTCCGTGGCATTTCCGGAACGGGAAAGGAGCCTATTTCTTCTTCGTGTTGAGTTTTTCCCTTACCCGTTCCACATTGGCAAGAGCGTCTTCATTCCCCAGCTCCGCCGCCCGTTCATACCACTTTTGGGCTTCGGCCAGGTTCTTGGCTACGCCAGTTCCGCGTTCATACATGGAACCCAGGTTGTTCATGCACTTGGCGTCGTCCTGTTCCGCCCCCTTGATGTAAAACTGATAGGCCAGGGCCATATCCTGTGGGGTGCCGAGGCCTTCTTCATGCAAGTAGCCGAGCAGGAAATGCATGCCGGGTACCGCATGCGTCTGGTTCTCTTCCAGATCGGTCAGAATATCCAGCGCCATTTTCGGGTCCGGCTCCAGATCCTCTCCCTTGATGAGCAGGCGCGCCTTCTCCACCAGAGCTTCCGGATCCCTGGTTTCCGCGGCTTTCAGTACATAATCCTTGTACAGTTCCCTGTTCGGCTGCACGCCGATGCCCTGCTCGTAATAGCGGGCCAGCCTCTTGAAACCGCGTACGTCCTCCTTTTTCACCAGGGCGGTGGCTGCCGTCATGGCAGAGGCCAGAAGCTGCTGCCGTTCCGCAGGCTCCTGCACATTCCCTGCCACGGTTTCATAATAATTGGCCAGCTCGTCCAGTGCCGTCAGGCTGCCGAGTTCCACAGCCTGTTCCCAGAACTTCACGGCTTCCGGATTGATGGTTTTCGGGGCCGGGGCCTGGCGTTCCCTGCCGGACGGGGTCATCCAGGGAGGAACGGTTCCGGCATCCGCCGGAATATCTTCCCCCTTACCCTTCTGTTCCGGTTTCCGGAGCCACGGCGGAGTGTTGGCGTCCTCTCCGTTCAGGGTTAGCTTGACCTGCTGGCAGGCGGAAGTGAATCCGTTGTCCAGGGCCGCTGCTTCCCCCGTATTCTGGGGATAGGCCGCCTGGTTGGCCAGGAAAAGCAGGGAGGGGATATGTCCCCGTGCCGCCAGACCGTGCATCATGGCGCTGTAAGGCTGCAGGTTCTCATTGTTGGAACTCCACATGTCCGCCGCGTCCACATGTCCTTTCAAGGCTCCCCGGAACATCCAGGAATCCCCCTCGGCCATGCGTTTTTCCAGGCCGAATTCATAAATGAGGGCGCGGCCGAGCACGTACATGCCGCAGGGATCTCCCTGTCCGGCGGAAAGCCGAGCCCAGGCCAGGGCTTCCGGGTAGCCGGATTCTTCGCTCCTGTAACTGAATAACATCAGGTATGCCAGATCCGCCTGGCTGCGGGCGTTCCCCCCCTGAGCTTTTTTACGGAGGGTGGCGGTCAGCTGTTCCCATTGTTCCGGCGTGACGTATTCGGAAATGCCTTTCAGCGTGATGAAATCTCCTGCGGCGGCTTTTGCCAGGCAATCGTTCAGCAGCGTTCTGGCAGGTTCTGCGGACGGTTTGTCCATTAAGTCCGGGTTTTCCATTTGGGCCAGGCGCAGCCCGGCCAGGGGGTGGCCTTCCTCCGCCGCCTGCCTGTACCATACGCGCATATTTTCCCGCGCTTCATGGGCCTTCCCTACGGAATCCAGTGTATTGGCCAGTTCCTCCTTCCACAGCTCGCCCAACTGTACGCTGGAATCTGTGTCCCCAAGCTGAGAGGCCAGCTCAAGCTCCTTATGTGTCTTGGCGTAGGGGGGAAGCTGGTTGAGTTTTTTCTGGGGGAAGGAAAGAGGTTCCTTCAGGTATGGCATGCCCCGTTCGTCATGAAGGGACAGCAGATCAAGGGCCGCCTTGCGCAGCTCCTGTTCCTGCGGGGGCTGCGCTTCGGAAATTAACTGGGCGTACCAGGCACAGGCGTTATTGCTGCCCAGTTTCCTGGCCTGCTCGAACAAAGGCTGGAGGAGGGAGCTTTTCCCTCCCCCTGTTTTTTCCTTCATGCCGGCGGAGAGGTCCGCCAGCAGAGTTTCCAGATCCCCTCTGGAGCGCAGTTCCGCCAAAAGCTTTCCGGCCTGTGCCGGTGCGGCCCCCTTCGTCAATTCCGCCAGAAGCCGCATGGCCCCCGCGTGCCCCTTTTCCGCAGCCCGGGAAAGGGATTGAATGGCCGTATCCCTCCATCCCCTGCCGTCCTTGCCGTCCAAGGCAAGGGCCAGTTCCCCTATCCGCGCCAGAAGAACCGGTTTGGCGTTTTTCCGGTATTGCTTCAGGGTCTCGATAACGTTGGCGGGATTTTCCTTCAGCCAATCCACTTTGATGAAAGCGAGCTGGGCCAGCGCATCCTGGTCGCCGGAAGCGGCCTTCTTTTCCAGGGGGGCCAGGTAGCGTCTCAACTCGGCTTCCGGAAGATCCGTGACGGTGTACAGGGCCGTAACGGCATCCATGTCTCCCTTTTCCGCAAGCTTGCGGCAGGCAGCCAGCCATTCCGCATGTTCCGGTTGCATGGGTTGCGCCTTGAAAATCCCGAAAATCCCGTAAGGATCCGTCATCATGAGCTTGGGTGCCGGATGGCCGGATGCCGTGGCCGCATCACGGAAAAAATGCTGCATATGTTCCAGGCAGGCCAGCGGCAGGTCTCCACGGTTCAGGTAATAAAGCCCCATCCAGTATTCCCCGGCCAGCATATTGGCCCGGAAGTCTCCAGCCGCGGCTTTGTCCAGCACTTCCCCGTACGTCCAGCCGCCGTCCATAGGCAGTTGGGAGAGATCCCGGACCGGAGCGTATTTCACCTGCCCGGGAGGATTTGCCGCTGCGTCGGACGAAATGTCCTGGCCATAAGCCGGAACGGAAAAAATAAAGGGAATAAGCAAAAGACGGGCTCGCATGGGTCAACTCTTTTCTAGCAAGAAAAACCTCTGCCCTACAAGCGTTTTTCACGTGTCTGAATGTTTAATTATTGGTCATGTCACGTTCTTTTTTTAAAGAAAAAAAATGGAGTGGGACCGGGTGGTTCCGAAGACGCGTGCGGAAGCCCGCAAGGCAGAGGAAAATGGCTTCCTGGGAGACGGGATGAATGAAGTGGGCAAGGGATTGGGGATTTCAACCCCGCCGTATTTCTTCATTCCATCAGGTCCGGATTCTTTTGATGAATATCCCCGGAAGATTACCTTTTAGTAAATTCCCTTCAACTTTTCCGGATGATCGCTCAACTGGGAGCGCAGCCGGTTTCTGTCCAGCTTTCCCATGACCGTGAGGGGGATGGGCGTTTCCATGACGGCGCGGATGCGCTGGGGGCCTGGGGCCGACGCATTCCACTCGCGGCAGGCTTGCTCCAGAGGGGAAGCGGAAGGACCGCAGGCGACCAGTTCCATTCCGGCGCGCGGATGTGGAACTGCCTCCACGACAGCCTCCGGGACGCTGCGGCGCAAAACGTCCTGGACGGCATCCGGATCCACCAGTTCCCCCAAGACTTTGACAAGTCTGTCCGCCCGGCGCAGAAAGGTCAGCAGACGCCCTTCCAGGCGCACCAGGTCGCGGGTGCCCCACCACTCCTGCGGAGCGACTCTTTCCAGAAGGAATCCTCCATGCGTCTGCGTCAGCAGGCGGCCGGACAATTTGCCTTCCCCCTGGAAGCGCAGGAGGCCGCCTTTGTCCGTCTGAACTTCCCAATGGGGCAGAAGGGAAAGGCGGTCCGTATGAAAGGAATCTCCGGGAAAGGCTGTGGCTAATTGGGAGCCGGCTTCCGTCATGCCGTAGCTCTGCACTATGGGCCAGCCAAGGGTGCGTGCTTTCCGTCCCGTCTCCGCGTCCAGCGCGCCGCCGCCTACGATAATGCACCCGGCGGTGGAAGGCGCGCGGAGGCCGAGGCGGACCAGATCCACTACCTGCGTGGGAACCAGGGAGGACCATCTGGCTCCTGAGCTTCTCATCAGGTCGGCATAGGCCTGCGGGCACCACTTACCGCGGAGCGTATGGACGGCGGTTCCGGCCAGGGCCGCGCGCAGATAAATCATGGCGCCCCCCACATGCCAGAGAGGAAGCGGGCAGCACCAGTCCCCGCTTTCCGCATGCAGATGTTCCAATGCCCCGCGCGCGCATATGTCCAGGGCGCGGCGGGTGAATAAAATGGCTTTGGGAGGCGAACCGGAAGAGCCGGAGGTAGCGAAAGCCGTGATTCCATCCATGCCCCGGCGGGAAAGAAAGGCGGCGGCCTCTTCCGCCCAGCCCCTCAAATGGGGCGGGGCCATCACGCAAGGGCCGTTGCCACGGTCCCAGGGCAGGGGTGTTCCGGCGGCGGGCATGGCGGCGGCAGTTTACCGGAGGACCTTTCTGCGCAGGGTGTGCCAGCGTTCCTCCATGCGGGGCCTCAAATGGTGTTCAATCCATGCATAAGCTGCTTCCAGGCCGCCCGCTTTGAACGTGCGGCCTATCTCCGCTTCTACGCCTGTGGCGTTGCCGGTGCGGCGCAGAAAATCATTGCTGGTGAATTCTACGAAAAGCTTGCCGTTGATCGCTCCTTCCTCCGCCAGAATCCATTCCCTGACGTACAACGCCAGAATGGCGTCCCCTACCCATGCCTCCGCGCGGAGGCGTTCTTCTGTAGCCTTGTCCATATGATGGTTCATGAAAATCTGGCAATGGCGGTTTTCCTTCCCAGAGGATCCCTGATGGGAGGCGGAGGCACGCCGGGGGCCTTGTCTCCAGAGGGGGAAGCCGGTTGGCGGTTTTCCCGCGGGAGCTCCGGCAGGTTGTCTGCGGGGGAGGCGGGAGCTCCCGGCATTGGCGGATTTTCCTTGTTGCCCTGTGGCGCAGGCGTGGCTCCCGGAACCAGGGGCACGTCCAGCACTCTGTCCTGGGCCGCGCGGCGGTTGGCGGCGTCCTTGGCTTCCAGAGACTTGCGGAGTACCGTTTCCGATTCCGAATTCCAGTACCCGGAATCCAGTTCAATATAAATATTGGAGTAAGGCAGGGATGTCTTGGTTTTAATGACCAGAACGTTGAATTGCCTGGCCGCGTCTTCGATCAGGGAATTGATCGTACGGCTCATCAGTTCAAAATGCTGGCGCCCAGGAAGCATTTTATTGATATTGTTGCGGTAGCGCTTAATGCCGGGAGCATAGTCCTCCGTAACGCTGCGCAGCTCCGAGCTGATCATGATGCGGGGCACCACGTGGGCTTCCTCTTCCAGCATATTCAGCACATCCAGGAGTACTTCGTCCGACGTCTTGTCGGAAACCATGGTTCTGATGCCGGTTCCCGTGTAGGCGGGAAAGGAGGATTCCGCGATGACAATCCAGTTCCTGGCCCCCACGATTGCCAGGTTTTTATATAACTGCTCCTTCCATTCCCGCTCTGCCGGGTTGGCGTCCTGGCAGCCGCTGAGCAGGCTGATGATGCATATGGGCAGGATGAGTCGGGTCATGGGTGGGACCCCGCCTTGCGGGGCTGGAAAATGGGCTAGAATTTATGGGACCGGGGTTCGCGGCAGGCACTGGGGCAGCGGCCTTGTTCCGTAGCGAACGGCGCTCCCTGGGTGGGAGCCGCCTCCGTAAAGGCGACGCCCGGCAGTTCAGTAGGTACGCCTTGAACAGGGAAATCCTTTCGCAGAGGGAAATAAGGATAACCTTCCCACATCAAAATGCGGCGCAAATCAGGATGACCTGAGAACTTGATGCCCATCAGGTCCCATGCTTCACGTTCGTGCCAGTTGGCGGACTGGAAAATTTCTGTGACGCTGGGCACTTCTTCGCCATCGTCCACCTTCGTCTTGAGGCTCAGGTTCGCTCCCGTTTCCGACTGTGTCAGCGTGTAGTTGACTTCAAAGCGGGGGCTTTCCCCCATATTGTCCACGGAAGAAAGGTTAACCAGCATATCAAACCCGGCGGAATCCCGCAGCCAGCGGACAACATCCGCCACGGCTTGGCGCGCGACGGTCAGCGTAATATCTCCGCGGAATTCGTAGCGGTCCGTGATGATGTCTTTCCCAAAGCGGTTTTGGGCGTTGTCTGCGGCGGTTTTAATCTGTGATTCTAGAGAAAGCATGGAGAAAAAATGGTAAAAGTGAACGGAAGAAACGTTTGAAAAAACTTATTCAAGGGGCATTTCCGTGTTGACCGGGACGGGAGCGTTGGCTTCGCGAGGTTCTTCCTTCTTGAAGAAAGTGCGTGCGGGCTGCTGGGTATCCAGCTTCTTGCGCAGGGTGAGCAGGGCTTCCAGAATAGCCTCCGGACGGGGCGGGCAACCGGAAATGTAAACGTCCACGGGAAGAATCTTGTCCACGCCTTGGAGTACGGAATAGGAGCGGAACATGCCGCCGGTGGAAGCGCACGCGCCCATGGCGATGCACCACTTGGGTTCCGGCATCTGGTCCCAGATGCGGCGGACGGCCAGGGCCATTTTATAAGTGACGGTGCCGGCTACAATCATCACGTCCGCCTGGCGGGGGGAAAAACGTGTCACTTCCGAGCCGAAGCGGGAAAGGTCATACCGGGAACAGGCCACGGCCATGAACTCAATGGCGCAGCAGGAAAGACCCATCGGCATGGGCCAAAGGGAATTTTTACGAATCCAGTTGATGGCGGCGTCCAGGGTGGTATAGACAAAATTGCCTTCCGCATTGGAGTCCAGTACTCCCGTTTCGTAAATATTCGGTTCGTTCGTGGTGACCATGATAACAGATGATTCTTGCTGAAGCCAGATTAGCGAGATGCCTTCAACTCTCAAGCCTTAATTTGGTTCAGCCATGATTTTCTGCGGCCTGTTCCGGCCCTGTTTTCCGGCATTCCGGGAGGGGGGATGAATAAACCCGCACAGGGTTTCCCCCGTGCGGGTTTTTTATCCAACTATATTACCTATGAAACTCAGAACTCCCCATAATGGGCGGCGGTCTCTCTACCTCCCGCCGCCCGGTTTGTTGCTGATGCAGGTTAGAGTCCCGGACAGGAGCATCCGTTCAAAAAGAAGAAATTTGTATGACAAAAATCCGGGTATATATTTTAAAATGATTGATAATAAATAAATTATATAGCTATTCCCTTTCAGGGAGATACGGGGTAGGGGCTTCATTTCTTTGTGGCGCCTGTGAGGAAAATGGCGGAGCGGAACGGACGGAGAGGCCGTTTACGTTTTTCCCGTTCCTGAAGGCGCGGATGGAGAGGTGCGCGATCAGCCAGAGGCCCAAAGTAATACAGGCTACAAGAGCTGGCGGGCTTTCCGTAATATCCCATAAAAATAGAATAACCAGTTCTGCAGTCAGTAAAAAAAGCCCCATGAAACGCCAGTACGGTGATTCTCCCTTATGCTTGGCGCGAGGAGAAAAATCAGCAAGAAGGGACGGGATATCCAGCAGGAAAACGAGAAAATCAAGCATGGTATTTGTTATGATAAACCGGGAAAACAAATATAGGGTTCTCTTTATTCATTTTATTTGTTCGGCATCCGGCAGTCAAGAGGCGGCTATCTGTAAATAGTCCTGGTACAGTTTCGTCCATGGCTGGCGACTGTCCCGTTGACGGTGATTTTCTTCATGTACCTTCGTTCCTGGCGGTCGTAGCCGCATTCCAAGATGGTCGCTCCGTCTCGGCTGGTGAAGCTCGCCGTGCGGTTGGCTGCGTAGGAGAGTTCTTAGGCCAATTCCTGTGCCGTCTTGCGGTTACCGATGTTGTCGCAGCTGTAACCGTAGGAGGGGACGGCATCCAGGCCATCATAGCTCAGGCTGCTGGAGACAAGCATGATTTCTCTCGGAGAAGCAATTTTATCATATACAAATTCTTCTTGATACGAATCAATCTATGTTACTGTTTAATTTTTTTCTTAATTCATTATAAATATTTTCATGTATTTTATATTTGTTTTGAATTTCTTTTATCAAATGTTTGATTGTCGTCCGTTCCAGATGATTAATTTGTAAAGAACCAATCTTTTTTTCTATCATATCTATTTTTTTGAGCAATTCGCAATCTGATATCGACATGATTTTCATAAACAATTCCAAATCATTAATTTTGTATATATCCAATAAATATGAAATTAAATAGAGTATATCTGATTTATTATCATTTAAATTATTTACGTAATTAATAATTTTTTCCTTGGCGGAAACAGCAGAACTTGGATCCTCTATGCCGTTGCATAAGGTATTTTTTGATTTTATTTGATTAACATGATTTTTCATAGAGGAAAGATTGAACCATTTGTGATGGTTCAATCTTTCTATCTCCGCCAATAGCATAATATGATATAAAGCTCCCTTTTGAGATTTAAAAAAATCTTTCAAAGGATTTTCATTTAAAACAGTATATAAAATAATAGGAAATTCGGAAGAGTGTGAAAAAGTGGATTTTTCATCCGTGCAGCTCTGCAATGTGACAATCATTTTTTCGCAAAAAATTGCATATTCATTAAATTTTTGATTATCTCCATAAACTATTGTTGATGTGAAAATAATAGGAATTATTATATATTTTGACATAATATGATTTTTTAGATTTCGAAAGTTTCGTCGTATACCGGATGGCGATATATTGTTGCAATAAATCTTAATTCATAACAATTTCGTGAAGATGTATAAAATTGAATAGGCATTTATAAATTTTTTCTCTGTCTCCTGCGTTTGTCTTGCGGTTGCCGATGTTATCGTAGCTGTACTGTAGGGGTGGTGTTCAGGGTAACTCCGGTGAGTTTGTTTCTGCCTTGTAACTGAAACTGTCGCTGTGGACGGATTCCGTTCCCCGCCACTGCGTGCGTATGGTCGCGTGTCCCAGGGCATCATAGCTCTTAATACAGAATAAGAAAGACTTGCTATTGCATCAATTAGAAAATAAAAATCCGTAGAATATATTATATTTTTTGACTAAAACTATTTTTCCCATATCTTAAAAAATCCATTGCATATTGCAATCATGTCATTCATGACAATTTTTAAAAGCAGAAGATTTATAATAATCATTATTTTTTATTTCCTCACACTATTTTTTACATTTTCCCAATTATTTATGATGAGTTCATACTCATGCGGGAAAGAAGGATAATTTATATTTTCGGTTATTATACTTTCTGCTATCAAATATTCCATTTAACCATATCCAGTCTTGAGAAATTGAATACTGAATGTGTATATTTTTCCGTATTAATCAGTTGAATAGTTTTCAAAAAAATTAAATCTAGTCACACAATGATCATCTCCAAAAGAAAATTCTTGACGTGTGTTCTTTTGCTCCTTTTCTGCAAATGACAAATTGCTTCCTGATAGAAAAGAAAGATCTGTTAAAATGATTATTCATGTTTTCATAATTTTATTTAAATTGTTTTCCTTCTTATAAATTTTGTATCTGGAGATGAAAGTTCTTTAAACGATACAAAGATCATTCCTTTAGCGCTGCTGCTAGATAATAATGCGCCAAAACAATCTAAACCATAAGATTGCATTAAATATGTGTTATCTATTAATTTCATTACTTTATTTTTGTCATGTCCGTTATCTGTAGTAATGAGATCTCCAACTTTGATTTCTTCTCCTGAAAAATAATTTGCCATAATTTTTGTTACTTGATGGTTTCAATTCCTCCTTGGTAGGTCACCTGTATATTCAGGATAATAGGGATTGTTCGAAATTGTAGTTGTAGTACGTTTATCGAAACACCGGCAACCAGCTACTCTAGGAGACTGATTAACTGTAAAAATATGATAATGAGGATTCCAGCCGTTGTGTGCATGAGTTCTGCGACATTGCTGCTTTTGATATCCCACAGGTGGACGGGTTGTACGAGGCTGCCCGTGGAAGCCGCCTGTCCATAGGGGGAGTAATCGTAAGCTGCCGCGATCGTTCCCTGTGCGTCGAAGACCTCCGACACATTCTTGTTGAAGTCCACGCCGTAGCAGTACAGGGAAGCGCCCTGCACGAGGGCCAGGGGGCGGGTGGCCACCGGTTCCAGAGGATCCCACAACAGTGTCCGGAGCACGTTACGGTTGTCCAGCATGTTCAAGGCGGCTATCTGCAAATAGCCCCGGTACAGGTAGCGTTCGTGGCTGGCGACCGTGCCGTTTTGGGGCACTTTTTTCATGTGCCTTCTGCCCATGTAGTCGTAGCTGCATTCTATTGCTGTGTTTCCATCTTTGCTGGTGAAGTTCACTGGGCGGTTACAGTAATTTCGTTTCTGCCGTAATTAATAACTACATCCTTCAGCAACAAGAACTCTTCTTTTTATTTTTAAATAATGAAGAGAATATTTTGTTTATTCGCACAACAAACTTAATTTAAATAATTATATTAATATATTTTCACTATTCATCCATTATATAATTAAATAAATAAAATTCAATATGTCCTATCATTAACCCTACCATTCCTGACAATATCAAAAAATAATAATGTTCATCGCATAAGATATAGCTTAACATGGCTCCTATTATAAGTCCGATAATCATCCCTGAAAAACAAGATAAGAATTTACTTATTTTATCACAAAAAACACGCCAAATTATCCAGCTGGTTATAGTCAATATAAATGTTACCGGAAATGAAAATATAATCATCGAAAATCCAGACATGAGAGCATGGTGAAAATTAGATACACATATGGAATATCCAATTCCAATAAGCCAAGGAGCCAACCCGCAAATTAACATGATATGGATTATGTTGTATATTAATCGCATTGAGAATCATTAAGTAACATATTCCAACCAATATCAGCGCCTCCTTCCGGAAATCCTAAAAAAGGGATAAAGGCTCGACTAGCATAACAAGTCACATGGGCTTTCAACCTACAGTTGTTTCTTTCTGAACAACACGAGATTTCTTGACACTGTTCTTCAGCATTTACCAGGCAAAGAGCTGTCGAAATGACTGCTATTGAAAACTGGTATTTCTTTAAAAAATCAATACATATGGATCTTGCCTTGTCTGGATAAGGATCAAGGACTTTTGATGAATTTTGACATGTGCATTTTGGTGCAGGTATGGAATATCTGCAAAATTCTGATGCTAAATCATCTGGGGTGAGCGGTGCAGAAGGAGGTATTCCGGGTGGAGTGTATTCACCATTGGGCCATACAATACCGCTATTACTTGTTGAAGTAGGAAATTCTGGATGGGGAATAGGCAAGTCAAATCCCAAGCCATTCCTATCCCTCTTATCTATTGCATTATTTCTAACGAACGCATAAAGATTCCATCCTCCCTGTTCAGCAATGGGATCGCGATTGATCCACCTGCCGTCTTTGGGGTTGTAAAAGCGGTAATTGTAATAGGCCAGGGCGAGTTCTTCGTCGTGCATCTCGCCGGACCACTGGACGGGCTGGACGAGTCTTCCGGTGCGGGTGGCTGTTCCATAGGGGGAGTAATCGTAAGCCGCCGCGATCGTTCCCTGTGCGTCGAAGACTTCCGTCACATTCTTGATGAAGTCATGGCTGTAAAAGTAGATAGCATTATCTTGAACCAAAACCAATGACCTTGTTGCCACTGGTTTCAGAGGATTCCACAAATTTGTTTATTAATTAAAATAATAATGACGATATAATGAATAAAATGATAATTCCTAAAATGAAAAATAGAATAGATGATTTATAATTATTTAAGGATTTATATGCTCAATTACTTTACTCTTTATATTAGTCCATGGAATAGGGCCTACTACCCTGCTGTCCATGGCATTTCTGTCTAAACAGAGGATGTAGAATGTTTTTTTCGGAATAATCATATTCATATATTTCTGCTTCATTTTATATCCTTCCAACACATTTGGTTCTGATTTCGTATAAACATATTGGAAAGGTCTAATATGAGCTATTTGATCATTAATCCATATATCACCATGTTTTAACTCTAGATGTTCATTGGGAAAACCAACTACTATTCCTAATGTACTTGTATTGCTAGGAATGGATGTGTAAGAAGGAAAATTCCAATGAACTATATCTCCCCGTTTTAATTCATCTATATTGTGAATGCGTTTCATGATAACGATTGATCCCGTTGGAACTAATGGTTCCATAACTGGCGACTTCATTACGTATACTCGTAAAAATATGGTCAATAACCAATATATTAAAGCAGCACATAAGACTGCGATTCCTGCGACAATATAGAATTTCTTTCTTTTGATTTTCATTGCTATGCTCTCCAATCTTCTGGGAAATTAGTACCACACAGACTACCTGTTCCTGACAATTTTACACACTCATAGGTTTTACTTTGAACTCTCCCTGTATATCGGGGTGCTTCATCGGAATTCCTTCCTCCGACTTCCTTCCACTTGCAAGATAAATCATAACCATCAAATGTTGCAATTTTTTCCCATCCATTACATAAAGTAGTTGTATTGCCAATACGATTAGGGTTGTTACCTAAATTAATTTTAAAAGGTTTATTCGTTCCTTTACACTTCAAACAAATTGCTATTATTCCAGAATTCTCTGCATCTTCTTCCCAATATCCTGGAATATAGGGTCCATTAAGATCAGTTATAAGAGATTTTTTTATTTTTCCTATCAATCTTTTAGTTATAAATCGCCCCAATGATAATAATCCCAAATAATCTGTTGTATATATTATATTTTTATTAAAACTATATAAATTCCATCCTGCCTGTTCAGCGATGGGATCGCGGTTGATCCACCTTCCGTCTGCGGGATTGTAATAGCGGTAATTGTAATAGACCAGGGCGAGTTCTTCGTCGTGCATCTCGCCGGACCACTGGACGGGCTGGACGAGGCTGCCCGTACCGGTCACGGCCCCATAGGGGGAGTAATCGTAAGCCGCCGC
>ENA-ORPD01000736-ORPD01000736.1-human-gut-metagenome-genome-assembly--contig:-NODE-736-length-30748-cov-8.006386_pt1 | contig 30748 bp, 49 predicted proteins | sample MGYA00242143_ERZ509076 | MGnify/ENA primary metagenome ERZ509076 (study PRJEB26280, sample SAMEA2338706) | human gut metagenome | biome: human gut; feature: human-associated habitat; material: faeces... | reverse complement strand
TGGACGGAGTAACATTAAAAGCAGAGAAAACCGGAACGGTTTTCCTGCTTTATTTTTTTATCCGGACGGCGAAAGGAGGCTTGCAAAATGGACGGATATTCGTATCTGACGTTCGATCAGCGCCGCAAAATCGAAGCGCTTTACAACGACGGAGAGCGGGTGGTGGATATTGCCGCGAAGATCGGAAGAAGCGTCGCCGCTATTTACGAAGAGCTTAAACGCGGATACACGGGAGAGTTTGACAGAAACAAGCGTCCTGTTTATAGCGCCGACCTTGCACAGCAGACCACACAAGAAAACATTAGGCGCAGGGGCAACAGGCGCGCCGCAAATCAGTAACGAAAGGACGGCTATTCAATATGAGCAAAACAAACTTTGAAGCGATCACAGCGGACGCGAAGGAGCTGGGGCGGTTCCTTCGTTCCCTTCCGATTATTGAAGCGCCGTGGGACACGGAATTTCAAAAGCGGTATTGCGTGAAATGCAGGGCGACGGCGGAAGATTGTTGCGATACTTGCCCAGACGGAGAATTTCGGAATAATCCCGAATGGTGGCTATCCCTTGAAGCGGACGGCGGGGTGGCAATGTGAAGAGGATACAAAGACAGTTCGCGGCGGTTCTTTCAATGGCGATCGTCGCGATCCCGCTTGTTGCCTTTATGCCGTGGAGCGGGACAGGCGAACAGGAAGGAATACCGCCTTCGGCGGCGGAGGAAACGCCGCCTTTATCCCCTTCCCCGATCTTGACGCTTGCGCCAGAAACACCGGAACCGGAATACATACCGGACGCGGCAGAGGTTGAAGCGCTTGCGAAGATGCTTTACGGAGAAGCGCGCGGGATCGCTTCGGATATGGAAAAAGCCGCGTGCGTTTGGTGCGTGCTGAACCGCGTTGACGATCCCCGCTTTCCGGATACCGTGCTGGAGGTTTTAGAAGCGCCGTATCAGTTCGCCGGATATTCGGCGGATTATCCCGTTCTTCCGGAGCTTGCGGCGCTGGCGGCTGATGTGTTGAAACGCTATCACGCCGAAAAAGCGGGGGAAGAAAACGTCGGGCGCGTCCTTCCGGCTGAATACCTGTACTTCACAGGGGACGGACGGAACAATCATTTCACGATCGGCTGGAAAGACGCTGAAACGTGGGATTGGAGCTTACAAAATCCTTACGACGATTAGAGAGGGGCGGCAATTATGGCAAAAGACAAGAAGCAGGACGGCGGCTGGCAGTTCCCGAAGGCGCTTGAAATTGTGAAGTGCAAAGAGGGCAACAAAGAATTTATGAAGGAACGCCCAGCGCGGCGACCTTTCGGAAATACGGTTCTTATTTGCGAGTATCCGCTGGACGGCGACGCAATGCAGGAACCTAACGCCCGAATGATTACGTGGAGGCTTGCAAAGCGGGCGGCGCGGGACTTCTTGCGCGTATCCTTTATGACTTCGGCAATCGTAACGGCGACGAAGGCGGACAAGCCCTTCACCGTCGTTCGGGTTTACGGCAGATATTAACCGGAAAGGGGCTATTCAATATGTTTACAAAGAAAAAGACGTGCGGCGTTTGCGGATACCGCGTAACACCGACAAAGAAAGAAATCTACGTTGCAGAGGAACCGCGCGGATTTATGGACGCGCTGACAAAACCGCCGATGCGGTTTAGCGCTATGGATTGCCCGCGTTGCGGTTGTCAAATCGCGCTTGCGGTACGTTTTCCCAGCGTTGACCTTCCGCCGATTACGGAGCGGGACGACGCAGACGAAAGCGAGGTGGCGGAAGATGAAGATTAAAAATATCGCGGCGATCTGCAAGAAGAACAAATACGCCGTTATTTATGAGCGGTACACCGAAGGCGGCGGCGTTGTTCAATACATCGGCGACGGCGCGGCGGCTTATCCGGTAACGGGGCTTCCGGCGCTGGATAAAGAAAGCCTTTTAACGATCTTCGACGTTCCGGAAAAACAGCGGGAAGATTGGTTCGTTCAAGTAGCGGGCATTCCTTCGGAAATCAGCTTCGAGGATATGGACGCAAACGAAAAGCCCGTCGAGCGGGAAGCAATTTCGATCGCCTATTCCGGAAAGACCTTGAAGCCATTGCAGACGCGACGCGGGCTTGTGTTCATCGAAAGCCGCTATCTTTCGCCCGTATCCGATATTTTAGACGTACTGGAGCTATACGAGCGGATCACGCCCGGCGGAACGCCCTACATCGTAGCGAAAGCGGGCTTCCTGCTTCAAGCGGTGATTATGCCGTATGACGTGATTAGCCAGCAGTTTGTCGATAACTTGAAGAGGCTTACGGAACAATGCGTTCTTTCCCTTGACCTTCGGGAGCGGGAGAAGGCGCTGGCACGAGCCGCAGAGCCGGAACAATATTCCTTGAACGTCGATCCTGCTACGGGCGAGATCGTCGAGGAAGAAAGCGAGGTGGCGGACAATGCCTAAAATGACGATTCGCGTTATCTTGAAGAGCGGTTCGGAATTCGCTATCAAGTGCGACAAGTTCACGATCCAGCAAAACGGCTTCGGACAGGCGACCGGATACAACATTGAAGGGATCACGGAAAACAAGCCCGTTTATCTGGACTTTGAACAGGTGGCGGCGGTTGTCCGCGTATATTCCGACGAAAAGGAGGCTGGCGGCGGTGAATAGTGCGCTTCTATCTTCAAAGAAAATGGACTGGTGTACGCCGCAAGACTTCTTCGACCGTTTGAACGAAGAATTCGGCTTCGTGCTTGACGCGGCGGCGACCGACAAAACGGCAAAATGCCCGCTATACTACACGCCGGAAACGGACGGGCTTTCGCAAAGCTGGGATCGCGGCGGCGCGGTTTTCTGCAATCCGCCTTATGGACGCGAGATCGGAAAGTGGGTAAAGAAGGCATACGAAGAAGCACGCGGGGGGGGTACGCTATTGTACTGCTTATTCCCGCTCGAACGGATACAGCCTATTTTCACGATTACATATACGAGAAAGCAGAAATCCGCTTCGTTCGCGGGCGGCTTCGCTTCACAGACGACGAAGGGAACGCCAGCGATCCCGCGCCCTTCCCTTCTATGGTAGTTATCTATAACGGGGAGCGGGTGAAAAATGAGTGAGAAACACGAATATATCTGCCTTTTAGGGATTGATCCGAAAAAGGTTCAGAAATGCAACGCTTCCGAATGCCCTACTTGCGGCTGGGAGGCGGCAGAGGCGGAACGCCGCCGCGCCTATCTTCGCGAACACGGTTTGACGCTATGCGCGGACGGGTTGCGCCGTCTGATTATTCCAAAGAACGGAGGTAACGAAGAAATGAAGTACAAAGTATGCGACCATTGCGGCGCACACCTTGACAACGGGGAAACGTGCGATTGTAGGAACACGAACAACGACGGCGGAGAGCCGAAAGACAAACAGAAAGAGAGGAAAAACGATAATGACGGGAATTAACGAGGTTGCAAAGCAAATTCACGAAAACGCCGTCGATCACGGCTGGTGGGACGAAGAACGCGGCTTCCCCGAAGTGCTGGCGCTCATTCATTCGGAGGTATCCGAAGCGCTGGAGGAATACCGCAACGGGCGCTTGCCTACGGAGGTTTACACCGGAAACAACGGGAAGCCGGAAGGAATACCGATCGAGCTTGCCGACGTGATTATCCGCGTTCTTGATTATTGCGGATATACCGGAATTGACATTGACGCGGCAATTTCGCAGAAGCACGAATATAACAGAACGCGACCGTACAGGCACGGCGGGAAGAAGTGTTGACAATGGCGGAGCGGGTAAACCACCCAGCGCATTACAACGCGGGCGGGATCGAGTGTATCGACGCGCTGGAGGCGGCGACAATCGGGCTTGAAGGGATCGAAGCCTTCTGCACGGCAAACGCGATCAAATACTTATGGTGTCGGAAGCGCAAGAACGGTGAAGAGGATTTACAAAAGGCTATTTGGTACATTAACAGGATCATTGATCGAGCGGGAGAACCGCCCGAGGAAAGAAAGGGGCTTTTCAATATGACAGAGAACAAACACGGCTTTATGCCGAAACAGGAAATCACGATCGGCGGGATCGCCTTCACAATCATTCAGACCGCCGAAAGCTGGGTGAAGTGCATTGCTTCGGAGTGTATCGGAAACGGCGCTTTTGACACGAAGAACCGAAACGATTTCGCCGCGTCCGATATTCGCGAGTTCTTGAACGGCGAATTCCTGCAAAAGCTGATCGGAGCGGGAGCGCCGGAAGCAATGTTCGAGTATTTCAACGTTGACTTGACCGCCGACGACGGCTTAAAAAAATACGGCGGCGATTGCGTCCGCGTCGGGCTTATCACGTGCGACGAATATAGGCTTCTTCGCGGCAACATTCCGGAGCTTCCGGACACTTGGTGGTGGACAGCTACACCGGACAGCCCGAAAAATTCATACGTCCGCGGCGTCTATTCCGATGGCACGCTGTACAACAACGACGCTTACCGCGGGGGCAGGGGCGTTCGCCCGCTTTGCGTTCTGAAATCGGAAATCTTGAAATCTTACCTTGACGGGGATATGAAGAAGCGCGCCGAAGCCGTCGATATGATGAAGCATATTGCGGCGGCGTGGAACATCAAACCGGAAGAGGTATTCGAGAAAGGAGAATAACGGAAATGCGGGCGGCAAGCATTACAGATTATATTCCGTTCGGCAAGGAAAACGCGGTAACACGCGCACACCTTCGCGCGGCAACGGGCTTGCCGGATCGGAAGATACGTGAAGAAATCGAACAGGCACGGCGCAGGGGCGCGATCATTATTAACGCGCAGGACGGCGCTGGATACTATCAAAGCGAGGATATAAAGGATATAGCGAAGCAGTACAGACAGAACGAGCGCCGCGCCATTTCGATCCTTGCACAGCAAAAGCATTTACGCAAGCGCTTAAAAGAAGCTGGCGTAATGGAGGGAAAGAAGGTTGTACTTAATGACAATGTTTGAATTTATGCAAAACGCCTTTTTCCTGCTTTGCGGGATTATCTGCATTGCGGCGGCGGTTTTGGTTATCTATTGCGTGATCGTCGCGATCTTCCGCACTTGCGGGAAGCGCGGCACGAAGAAAAATACCGGATACAGCTACAACGCAGATATGCAAAGGAGAAGCGGGAATGAGCGAAATTAAGCTGAACGCAGAAGCGCTTGAAGAAGCGGGCGCGGCGCTGGGCTTCGCGGTTGCGGCGCTGATCCGAGGCTTTCAAGCGGGTATGGACGCTTACGACGTTATGCTGGAGGAAACCGCGATCCGCGAAATCCGGAAAACCGAAGAGGAACGGGAACGTTCCGTTAAAACGGAAATCGGCGATTGCCGGAAGTGCTGGTGCGATCAATGCGCGCGGCTGGAGGAATGCGAGAAGATCCGCGAGGGCTTCACGCCGGACGGGGTGCACCCTTCCCCGTGCGTAGGTTGCGAAAACGGAATGCGCTTCAAGCCTTGCGAGGAACCGCAATGCGAAGAGTTCGTGCAGGGCGACGGGCTGAACAATGGATAAATAAAAAAGAACCGTCCTGTATGGGCGTACAGGACGGTTCTTCCCCGTTCGGGGTTGCCGTATAAGGCTATTCAATACATTAGATAGTATAGCACGAAAGCGGCTTTTTGTCAAAGGAAGGCGGCTTGACGTATGCAGAGAGTAAAAAGAAGGATTTTTTCGGGCGTTGTGTGCGAACAGGAGGTTTTCAACGTATCGGACAGGCTTACCGATATAAAGAAGGCTGAACCGCGCCCGCGCTTTAAGACAGAGGAAGAGCGAGAACAACACAAGATCGGAATATCAAGACGGAAACACGCGCGGCTGGTAAATGAAAACTTTTCCCCGCGTTCATTATATAGCACGCTGACGCTGGACGACGAAAACGAAGTACATACCTTCAAGGAAGCGAAGCGGATACGCGATCTATTCGTGCGGCGGCTGAAATACGCCTTCCCCGATGCCGTGATCTTCATTTATTTAGGACGCGGCAAGAACACGAACAGAATTCACGCGCATATGCTTTCGGACGGCGTGCCGGAAGAAGCAATCAAGAAACAATGGATTTACGGAAATATCGTCCGGATCAACCACCTTCGCGAACATAACTATTACGACGGCGTGGATCACGGGCAGGATTACACAGGGCTTGCAAATTACCTTTTCGACCATTGGACGAAGGAACAAGGCGGACACCGCTGGAAGCAGACGCGCAACGCGCGCAAGCCGGAACGGGAAACGCCGACCGTTGCAAAGAGGGTTTACACGGAGAGCAAGCCGCCGCGCCCGCCGAAGGGCTATATATTAGTAGAAACGAAAAGTACGAAGTATGGATACCTTTATTTTAAGTATGTGTTAGAGCCGCCGAAGCGCAAACGGAAACGAGCGGCGAAGGACGGTAAAGGCTGATTTCGGATCAGCATTTCTAAAGCCTTGTAAATGTGTAACGTTTGGCGACGAAGCACAGCTTCGATCACAGAAGAAGCCTTGAAGATAGATTTTCGTTTATTCCCCGTCGCCTGTTTATCAGAGATCACGAACGGTTCAGCCCGTCAAGGTTGCGAAGCACGGCGAAGCCGCTTGACCTTTACGGGGTGAAGCGTGAGTGATAGGAACAGCGCGGCGACGGGGAAAGAAAATCTATCAAGGCGGCTTGCACTTTTCCACAATGAAGGCTGGGGAAATGTGCATAAAGGATCGGGCGCGGGGTTTATTCCTTTGAGCCTGTTCCCCTCCCAGCGGGAGGGGCGGAGGGGTGGGAGAAAAAAGAGAGGAAGGAGGCGATCGACGGTGCTTGAATTGAACAGGCTTTATAATCTGGACTGTATGCAGGGAATGAAGGAATTTCCGGACGGGTTCTTCGACCTTGCAATCGTCGATCCGCCTTACGGGATCGGGATTGACGGACAGCGGAAGCGCGTTTGCAGAAATCCGAAGCATAACCGGAAGGAGCATTCGCGGGAAGGCTGGGACAACAAGCCGCCGACCGAAGAATATTTCCGAGAGCTTGAACGGGTATCCCGTGAACAAATCATTTGGGGCGGGAATTACTTTGTTCCGATGCTGAAACAGGCGCATAAAGGCTGGCTTGTATGGGACAAGGGGCAACGCGGGCTTTCAATGTCTGATTGTGAGCTTGCATACACCAGCTTTGACACGCCGACACGGATTTTCACGCTTAACCGCGTGGAATTGCAGATCGAAGGGACGATCCACCCTACGCAAAAGCCCGTGAAGCTGTATGAATGGGTTTTATCCCTGTTTGCCCGAAAGGGTATGAAGATTTTAGACACGCACGCCGGAAGCGCAAGTTCCCTTGTCGCTTGCCAGCGGATCGGCGGGCTTGATTACGTGGGCTTTGAAATCAATACAAAATATTTCGAGGCGGCGAACAGGCGGCTTGAAGAAGAGAAAGCGCAAATCCGCCTGTTTGATCTGCTGGAGGAACAGGAAAAGGCAACGCAAACAACGCTGTTTTGACGAAGGGAGGAAAAACAATGCAGAAAAAGACAGTTTACCTTGCGGGGAAGATTACGGGCGATCCGTTCTACCGCTCAAAATTCTATGAAGCGCAGAAGAAGCTGGAGGAAGGCGGCTTTATTGTCGTCAATCCGGCATTACTGCCTTCGGAGGGCTTCACGTGGGAAGCGTATATGCGAATGGCGGGCGCAATGCTGAACGAATGCGACGAAGTATGCTTCCTTCCGGATTGGACGGAAAGCAGGGGCGCAAAATATGAGTTCGGCGAAGCGGTGGCGCAGAAGAAGCCGTTTTTCTTCTTCAACGATTGGGAGGCGAAGCAAAATGCGGAAAAATAACACGCCTTCCCTTCCTGTTCCTACGGAAGCGGACGAACAAATCGCGCTTTTCGAGTGGGCGGCGCTTCAATCGGGGCGCTTTCCGGAATTGGCGCTTTTGTATCACGTTCCGAACGGCGGGAGCAGAAACAAGATCGAGGCGGCACGCCTTCGGGCGCAGGGCGTGAAATCCGGCGTTCCGGATCTTTGCCTTCCCGTTGCACGCGGCGGAAATCACGGGCTTTATATCGAGCTTAAACGGCAACGCGGCGGGAGGATCAGCGAAGAACAGGTGCGCTGGATCGACGGGCTTTTAGAACAGGGTTACGCGGCGGCAATCTGCAAGGGCTGGCAGGAAGCCGCAAGCGTGATTATCGACTACTTACAGCGGAAAACGGAGGGCTGAAAAATGGCGAAGAAAAAAACGGGCATTTCCGAAGAGTTGCGCGAAGCGATCAACGAAGCCGCCCGCGCGGGTGCGTATGAAGCATACAAAGACACGGCGGGCGCGTATGTCAATTACTTCAAGGCTATGGAAACGCTTTTGTATAACTACAAGAAGCTGGCGGCGCTTGTCGCTAATGAAGAAGCCTATTGCGAAGTGGAATATCACGCAGGGCGAAAGACCTTCGCGGCGGGGAGCAAAAGCACGGGATTTTATGAGCAGAGAACCGAAGCCGATATTGTCGAGGAAATGCGGGAAGAAAAAAGGCGGCAGTATCGGGAAACGAAGTACGGCTTCGAGCGGCTGGAGAGGGCTATAAACCTTTACCGCGACCGCAAGGAATTCACGGTGGTTCGTATGTACTACTTCGGCGAGGATTACGAAGGCAAGCCGCGCGAGAGCGGCAAGCCCTACACGTGGGAGGAATTAGCCTTCGACCTTGAAGAAGCGGGCGTTTTGAAGGGCGTAAAGACCGCGTGCAGATGGCGGAACAAGATCGTAAACGATATGGCGGTATGCGTATTCGGGATCGCGGCGGCGGTGAGTGCGGCAACGTACAGGCGCAAGGCGGGCGAATAAATGACAATATCGCGACAATATCGAGGGGTGGCAAGGGGAATATATCTATGCTATACTGTTTACGATGAATTCTTACGCAAGACGCAAGCGCACGAATAGCGCCTTTTCGGAGCAATCCGGAAGGGCGCTTTTATTATGCGCGGGAAAGGAAGGTGCGAGTATGAAGCCGTGGGCAGAACAGTTCTACAACAGCGACGCTTGGCGTTCTTGCCGTGATGCCTTCTTGCAATCAAAGGGCTACTTGTGCGAACGTTGTTCTACACCGGACGATCCCGTCGCCGCAAAGATTGCACATCACAAAACATACTTGACAGAGCAAAACGTAAACGATCCATACATTGCGCTTTCGTGGGATAATCTCGAAGCGCTTTGTCAAGATTGCCATAACAAAGAACACCATCGATCGAAGCGGAAAAAGCGATATTCGTTTGACGAAAACGGAAACGTGATACTCCCCCCTATTCGCCGAGGATTTAGGGAGGGTGAAACACCGAGGGCGGGAGGTTAATTTTACTCCGCAGGCGCGCGCATAACGGGTGTACGCGAAAAAGGGGTGTAGGTATCCGCCGAAAAGGGGTGATAATTATGGCGACAAAGAAGGACTTAACGAAAGATCAAAAGATTAAGAGAGAGATAAACCGATTAAAGCGGGTTTTCCGCGACTTGGATAAAAACAAGTTGCAGACCGTCGAAAGCCTTATCCGCAACGCCGCATTTATGGCGGTATCCCTTGAAGAGTTGCAGGAAATCATTAACGAAGAGGGTTACACCGTCGAATACCAAAACGGCGCAAATCAGAGCGGGACAAAACAGAGCGACGCAGTAAAAACGCATATCGCTATGACGAAAAATCACGCCGCCATAATCAAACAGCTTTGCGAGCTTGTGCCGCCCGAAAAGAAAAAAGAAAGCCGTCTGCAAGCCTTGCGGGACGAATAAAAATGCCGTTTTCAAATTACATTTACGAGTATTACGACGGCATAACGACGGGAAAAATTGTCGTCGGAAAATGGGTGCGGCTGATCTATGAATACATCGTTAGCGGGCTTCAAAACGGGCTTTTTCTTTTCAACGCAAAGAAGGCGAACAAGGCAATTCGCTTTATCGAAAACTTCTGCCATCATTGCGAGGGACGAACCGACCTTCTGAAATTGGAGCTATGGCAGAAAGCGGCGGTATCGCTGATCTTCGGGATAGTTGACGAAGATAACGTGCGGATATTCCGCGAAGTGTTTATTGTGATCGGGCGGAAAAACGGTAAAACGCTTTTCGCTTCCGCCGTGATCGCGTATATGGCATATCTTGACGGTGAATACGGGGCAAAGATTTATTGCCTTGCGCCGAAGCTGGAGCAAGCGAACATCGTTTACGATAACTTCTTCCAGATGATTAAAAAAGAACCGGAGCTTTCGGAGCTTGCGAAGAAGCGTCGTTCGGATATTTACATCGAGGAAAGCAACACGGCAATAAAGCCGCTGGCGTTCAATGCGAAGAAATCGGACGGCTTCAATCCGCATTTAGTCGTGAACGATGAAGTCGCGTCTTGGCGCGGCGACGGCGGCTTGAAGCAATACGAAGTAATGAAATCCGCGCTTGGCGCACGCCGCCAGCCGCTGATCCTGTCTATCAGTACGGCGGGATACGAAAACGACGGTATTTTCGACGAATTAATGGCGCGATCTACGGCGTTTCTGAAAGGCGGAAGCAAAGAACGCCGCCTTCTTCCCCTGCTTTATATGATCGACGACGTGGAGAAATGGAACGACCTTGAAGAGCTAAAAAAGGCAAATCCGAATATGGGCGTTTCCGTTTCGCCGGAATTCTTCAAAGAGGAAATCGCCGTCGCGGAAATGAGCCTTTCAAAGCGGGCAGAATTCCTTTGCAAATACTGCAATATCAAGCAGAATTCTTCCGTCGCTTGGCTTGATTATGTCGTTGTCGATCGAGCGGGTGAAAAAATCAAGCTGGAGGATTTCAAAGACAGTTACGCGGTGGGCGGTATCGACCTATCGCAGACAACAGACCTTACAGCCGCAAGCGTGATTATTGAGCGCGGCGGCGTTCTTTATGCCTTCGCACAATTCTTTATGCCCGCGAACAGGCTGGAAACCGCACAGGCGGTGGACGGCGTGCCGTATGATATATTCGTCAAGCAAGGGATCGTGAAGCTGTCCGGCGAAAATCACGTCGATTACAGGGACGTTTACGAATGGTTTTCCGCCCTTCGGGATCAGTACGGCATTTATATTCTAAAAATCGGCTACGACCGTTACAGCGCGCAATATCTGATCGACGACTTGAAGGCGGCGGGCTTCCAGACGGACGACGTATGGCAGGGTGAAAACCTTGCGCCCGTTATTCGGGAGTTTGAAGGCATAATCAAAGACGGCAATTTCAAGATCGCGGATAATAACCTTCTGAAAGCGCATTTCCTCAACGTCGCGTTAAAGCACAATATGGAAACGCGGAAGTTCCGTCCGGTAAAAATCGAACAGCGGGCGCGTATCGACGGCTTCGTTTCCGTGATCGACGCTATGACGGTACGGCAGAAGTATTATAACGAGATCGGCGAAATGCTGAAAAATGCGGGGTGATAAAACTATGGGAATTTTTGAAACGATTTTCCGAAAACCGCGTTCGGATATTCAAGCGGAAGGATACTTCGAAATGCTTAACGGGTATTCGCCCGTTTTCACGAACGCGCCGGAAAGCCTTTACGAAATGGAGCTTACGCGGGCGGCTATTCATTCGTTCGCGAATTTCTGTTCAAAGTTGAAACCGGAAATCAGCGGGACGGCGTACAAGAACCTTGAAAGGGTATTGCAGTTCCGCCCTAATCCGTTTATGGATACGTCGAAGTTCATTTACCGGATCGCGACGATCCTTTCGGTGAATAACACGGCGTTCATTGTTCCGATCGAAGATGAATACGGCGGGATCGCGGGGTATTATCCCCTGCTTCCCCAGCGTTGCGAAGTTGTCGAATACAGGGGCGCGCCCTTCTTGCGATACACCTTCGCAAACGGACAGCGGGCGGCAATCGAGTTCGAGCGTGTCGGCGTTATGACGCAATTTCAGTATAGCGACGATTTCTTCGGAGAGAGTAACGCCGCGCTTCGTCCTACAATGCAGTTGATCCATACGCAAAATCAAGGCATTATCAACGGCGTTAAAAATTCGGCTTCCGTCCGGTTCTTGGCGAAGGTTGCGAATATGTTAAAGCCGGAAGATATTACGAAAGAGCGCAAGCGGTTCACGGCGGATAACCTTTCGGCGGATAATCAATCCGGAATGGTGATCTACGATAGCAAATTCGTGGACGTAAAGCCGATCGAAAGCAAGCCGTTCACCGTAAACGCCGCGCAGATGGCGCAGATCAACGAAAATGTCTTTAACTACTTCGGGACGAACGCGAAAATCATTCAGAACAGCTATACCGAAGATGAATGGAACGCTTACTACGAAGGCAAGGTCGAGCCTTTCGCGATCCAGCTTTCGCTGGTTATGTCGAATATGACCTATACACAGCGGGAATTATCCTTCGGGAACGCAATTACCTTTACCGCGAACAGGCTTCAATACGCAAGCAATAATACGAAGCTGAATATCAGCACACAATTATTTGACCGTGGCTTGTTAAACCGTAACGGCGTTATGGATATTTGGAATATGTCGCACGTCGAAGGCGGGGACAAGTATTATATTCGCAAGGAATACGCGGAAGTATCAGAGTTAGGAAAGGAGGTTACACCGAATGCCAGTAGTGAAGGAACGGGAATACCGTCAAATGTTCCAGCCGCTGATGATCCCGCAGGGGACAACGGAGAAGAGGTTTGACACCGATTATTACGTCGAAGGCTTCGCAACAACGTTCAATAAGCCGTATGTTATGTACGAATACGGCGGGATCAAGTATTGCGAAATGATCGACCGGAACGCGCTTGTAGGCGCTGACCTGTCCGACGTGATTATGCAGTTCGATCATTCCGGAATGGTATTCGCCCGAAACAAGATGGCAAAGAACAAGCCGCCTTCCCTGCTTCTGGAACCGCAGGACGGCGGCTTATTTATTGCCGCAAATTTGAGCCTTACCGAAGAGGCAAAACGCCTTTACGCGAGTATCGACGCGGGGCTTATTTGCAAAATGTCGTGGGCGTTCACCGTATCGGAGGACGCATACAACAAAGACACGCACACAAGAACGATCTTGAAGATCAAGAAGGTTTACGACGTTTCGGCGGTATCTTATCCGGCGAACGCCGATACCGATATTTCGGCGCGTTCCTATTTCGACGGAGTGATCGAAAGAGAACAGCAGGAGCGGCTAGAGCGCCGGAAGCAAATTCTTAAAATCAAACTTATGATGGAGGTTTAACACAATGAGAATTAAAGAGATTGAAGCCCGCCTTGCGGCTATCAAGCAGGAGATCGAAGAGCGCGGCGACGCTATGAAAGCCGAGGAAATCGACGCGCTGGAGAATGAAACGAAGGAGCTTACCGAAGAGCGCGCCGGACTGATTGCCGCCGCAGAGAAGCGCAACGGCATTCTGGATAATATCGCGAAGGGCGGTGGCGTTTCTATCCGTTCTTTCGGGAAGAAGGAAGAGGGTAACGCCGATCCGGAAGATCCTTACGGCACGCCCGAATATCGTTCCGCGTGGCTGAAAAACCTTCGCCGCCTTCCCCTTACCGACGCGGAGAAGCGCGCCTATGCGAACGCCAGCGGCACGGGCGCGGAGGTTGTGCCGACGCAGACCGCGAACGAGATTATCAGCAAGGTAAAGAAACTTGCGCCGATGCTGAATGAAGTTACCCTTCTTCACGTTAAAGGCGCGGTGAAGTTCGTTGTGGAAGGCACGAACAACGATGCGGCTATTCACACCGAGAACGCCGCAATCACTCCCGCCGCCGATACCCTTACCACCGTAACCTTGAGCGGGTACGAGATCGTGAAGCTGGTTCAGATTTCCGATACCGTTATGACAATGAGCATTGCGGCGTTTGAAAGCTGGATCGTTGATATGCTTGCAGAGGCGATCGCCCGCAAGGTTGAAGATTTCTTCATCAACGGAACCGGCACTTCCCAGCCGAAGGGCATTGACAAGGCGAACACTTGGGGCGCAACGAACAGCGTTTCCGTGGGCGCTTCTGCTTCCCTTACCGCCGCGAATGTCCAGACGCTGATCGGGCTTCTGAACGCCGGATACGACCGCAACGCAAAATTCGTTATGAGCAAGCGAACCTTGTTCACCGATTTTATGCCGTTGCAGGATACCAGCAAGAACCATATTGTAACCGTGCAGGGCAACAGCTACTTTGTTTACGGCTATCCGGTTCTTCTGTCCGATTACGTGAAGGAACACGAAGCCTTCTTGGGCGACTTCAAGAAGGTTTGCGCGAACTTTGCGGAAAGTATCAACGTCAAGAACGCCTATGACATCGACACGAACAGCTACAAATACAGCGGTATTGCGATCTTTGATTGCCAGCCCGCAATCGGCGAAGCCTTCGTGAAGCTGGTAAAGGCGGGCGCGTAATGGAGGGTTGAACGATGATGCTTGACAAGGTAAAGTTGGCTTTGCGAAAAACAGCCGCCGTATTTGACGACGAAATCGAAGATTACATTACTTCCGGTATCGCTGATCTTCGGCTTGTCGGTATCAACGTTCCGGAAAATGCGGGATCGTCCAGCGAAACGCTGGGCGATCCACTTTTAGACCGCGCAATCATTCTGTACGCGAAATCCGAAGATAACTTCGGCGGCGAAGGCGAAAGGCACAGGAAAGCATACGATTACTTGAAATGCGCCTTGTCGCTGTCTGACGAATACACGGAAGGCGGTGGCGGATAATGGGCTGGAGAGATCAAATAACGCTGATCGCGCTTTCCGAACCTTCGGAGCGGACAAACGAACACGGCTTCCCTACAAGGAAGCCGGAAACGGCGACAACGGTTTTCGCTGATAAAAAATCCGTAGGGTATTCGGAGTTCTACAAAGCGGAAATGGCGGGACACGCCGCCGAAATCAAGTTCGACGTTTACGCAATGGAATATAGCGGGGAAACGATCGCGGAATATCCCGTTTCGAGCGGGAAACGCTATCGCATTCTTCGGACGTACATTCACGACGACGGAGAGCTTGTGGAATTGACGCTTTCCAGCTTCCCCGAAGCGCAGAGCGCCGCAAACGCGGCGGGAGGCACGACGGAAGGAGGCGGCGGAAATGGCACGGTTTAACGTTGTGGGGCTTGACGACCTACAAGAACAAATGCTTCAACGCGCGAAAATCGCGGAAGAGGCAGTGCCGGAAATGCTGAAAGCTGGCGGCGCGGTAATGCAGGAAGCACAGCGGGCGGAAATCCGAACAATGTTCCGGAGCCGCCGAAGCACAGGAGATCTTGCCGCGTCGATCGTTGTTTCCAAAATCAAGGAGCGGGACAACGGGAAGATGGTTGAAGTATATCCGGACGGGAAAGACAGGCACGGGGTACGGAACGCGACAAAAGGCTTCGTCCTGCAATACGGACGAAAGAATATGCCAGCGCGCCCGTGGTTCACGGCGGCGAATACGAAGGCGGCGGACGCTGTAAACGATGAAATGCGCCGCGTATGGGAGGCGAAGCAAAATGACGGACGTTGATACACTTGTAAAAACGACGCTTGAAAAGCTGGGCTATCCCGTCGAACGGCTGATTTACACCGGAAAGGCAGAAACCTTTATCACGTATCAGATTGTTGTGGGGCTGGATACCCATTTTTCGGACGATGAAAGCGGCGCGGAGGAATTCACGTACAGGGCGGATATTTATTCCCGTGTGGATTATATCGCCCTTATGCGGAGCGCAAAACGGGCATTGAAGGAAGCGGGGTTCTACGGGATCACGTTTGATCCGGAAGTGTTCGAGGAAAACACGGGCTATTATCACGTTCCCGTGGAATTCAAGTATATGGAGGTATAACGAATATGGCTACAATCGGATTGCGCGACCTTTACCGCGCACCTATCACGATCGGCGCGGACGGCGTGGAGGAATACGGAACGCCTGTAAAAATGGCGAAGGCAATTTCGGCGGAGCTTTCCGTGGAGGTTGCCGAAGCGATCCTTTACGCGGACGACGGAGCCGACGAAGTTGTAAAGGAATTTGTTTCGGGAGAATTGACGCTGAACGTCAACGATCTTCTTCCGGCTGACCTTGCCGCCTTGCTTGGACAACAGCAGGACGACGATATGGTGGTTTACGGCGCGGATACCGACGAACCGCCCTATTTCGCAATCGGCTTCCGCGCAAAGAAAGCGGGCGGAACATACAAGTACATTTGGCTTTACAAGGTGAAGTTTTCGATCCCTTCCGAAAACTACCAGACGAAAGGCGACAGTATCGAATTTACTACGCCGGAGATCGTCGGGCAGTTCATCAAGCGTTCTGACGGCTTGTGGAAGGCGGAACACGTCGCCGTGCCGACCGAGAGCGTTGCGGCGGCTTGGTTTACTACGGTGAGAGAACCGAACAATACAGGGACTTAAAGAAAATAGAAAGGGGGTACAGCGGGGAGCCGGAAACGGCTTCCCGCTTATTGTTTTATGAGCGCAATTAAAGACGGGCGTTTCCCGATCACACTTGACAAGGAAAGACACCTTCTTTTCAGTCTGAACGTTATTGACGAAATGCAGGACAAATTCGGAGGCTTTGACAAGCTGGACAAGGCGCTTTCCGGAAAAGACAGCGTGAAGAACCTTCGCTGGCTTCTTACCCTGCTTTTGAACGAAGGTGCAGAGGACGGCGACGAAGAGCTTACCGAAAAGCAGGTGGGCAAACTCATTCATACGGGCAATTTTAACGAAGTGAAATCTTCGATCTTCAAGGCGTTTTCGCTGGGCAACAACGGCACGGAAGAGCCGCCCGCCCGCGACGATGAAGAGGACGACGGAGAGGACGACGAAATCAGAAAAAACGCGGCGGCGGGCAAGGAATAATCGACCTTGCCCGCCTTCTTTATATCGGCGTTACGCTTCTTCGGTGGAGCGAAGCCGAAGTATGGCGAATGACACCGTATAAAATCTTGACGCTTTTTAGGATACACAAACAATTCAATCCGGATCGCTTCAAGCCGGAAGAGCCGGAAGCCGATATTGACGACGTGTTAGGAGGGTTGTAAATGGCGAAGGAAGAGCAAATCAAATCGCAAATTATTCTTGAAGGCGAAAAAGAATACCGCGCCGCCTGTAAAGGTATCAATACTTCCCTTCGCGAAATCGGATCGGAAATGAAGCTGGCGACGGCGGAATTCGGCGACAATGCGGAAAGTATTGAAGCGCTTACACGGAAGCAGGATATTCTACAAAAACAGCTTGACGAACAAGCAAAGAAAGCGAAAGCCGCAGAAGCGGCATTGAAGAAAATGCGTGAAGGCGGGATCGATCCTACCGATCCCGCCTATCAGAAAATGCAGACGAACATTAACAACACACGCGCCGAAATGGTGAAGGTTCAACGGGAGCTTGACGACACTTCAAAGAAGCTGAAAAGTTCAAAGATCGATTGGGAAAGCGTCGGCGACACCGTGGGAAAAGTAGGAAAGGCAATCGGGGCGGGCGTTGCCGCAATGGGCGCGGCGATCGGCGCGGCGGCTACCGCCTTTTTAGGGCTTGCAGAGAGTACGCGCGAAGCACGCGAAAATATGGGCAAGCTGGAAGCGGGCTTTACAACGGCGGGGCATTCGGCGGAAGATGCAAAGAACACTTATACCGAATTGTACGGCATTCTTGGCGACGACGGACAGGCGACCGAAGCCGCCGCACACCTTGCACAGCTTACGAACAACGAGCAGGAGCTTGCGACGTGGACGGATATTGCGACGGGCGTTTATGCGACCTTCGGCGACAGCTTGCCGATCGAAAACTTGACGGAAGCCGCGAACGAAACGGCGAAAACCGGACAGATTACGGGCGGGCTTGCCGACGCTTTGAATTGGGCGGGCGTTTCGGAAGATGAATTTCAATCGAAGCTGGACGCTTGCACAACGGAGCAGGAGCGGCAAGCGCTGATTACGGAAACGCTGAACGGGCTTTATTCCGACGCGGCGGAGGCTTACAGAGAGGTAAACGGCGATATTATCGAAGCGCAGAAGGCAACGGCGAACCTTAACAGCGCTATGGCGGCGCTGGGGGCGATTGCCGAACCTATCGTTACGAAGCTGAAACAGCTTGCGGCGGATCTTCTGCAACAGATAACGCCGTTCGTCGAGCTTATCGGAACGGGGCTGACCGGAGCGCTGGAGGGCGCAGAAGGCGCGGCGCAACAGTTTTCCGAAGGCTTGCTGGGGCTTGTAACGTTCATCGTTGAACAGCTTGGAACGATGCTTCCGACCTTCCTTGAATTCGCCTTGCAGATGATCGGGACGCTTGCAACAGGTATCGCGCAAGCCTTGCCGACGCTTGTTCCGACGATCGTTTCGATTATTACGCAGTTGGTGCAAACGCTGATCGACAATATCCCTATGCTGATTGACGCGGCATTACAGCTTATTACAGGGCTGGCGCAGGGTATCATTAACGCGATCCCCGTTCTTGTAGCGGCGCTTCCGCAAGTGATAACGAGCCTTGTTAATGGACTGCTGGCGGCGATCCCGCAAATTATTCAAGCGGGTATCGACCTTCTGACTTCCCTTATTTCCGCCCTTCCGGAAATCATTACGACGATTGTTTCGGCTATTCCGGAAATCATAAACGGGATCATTACGGCGCTTCTTGAAAATATCCCGCAGATTGTTCAAGCGGGCATTGACCTTCTTGTGGCGCTGATACAGGCGCTTCCGCAGATCATAACGACGATCGTACAGGCAATCCCGCAGATTATCAGCGGGATTGTAAACGCGCTTGTGCAGAATATCCCGCAGATCATTCAAGCGGGCGTTCAGTTGTTTGTTTCCCTCATTCAGAATTTGCCGACGATCATTGTTGAAATTGTCAAAGCGGTTCCGCAGATCGTTTCCGGTATCGTACAGGCGTTCGCAAGTTTGGGCGGCGAAATGGTGAGTGCGGGCGCAAACCTTCTTCACGGATTGTGGGAAGGTATTTCAAGCGCGGCTTCGTGGTTATGGGACAAAGTAACCGGCTGGGCTTCTTCCCTTGTGAGCGGGATTAAAAGTTTCTTCGGCATTCACTCCCCTTCAACCGTGTTCGCCGAAATCGGTACGAATATGGGCGAAGGCGTGGGCGTAGGCTTCGGCGAAAGTATGGACGGCGTTTCGGCTGATATGACCGCCGCAATGGGCGGAGCGGGACAGCTTACCGCCGCCGAAGCGGTGCGCGCCGTGAATGACGGCATTATGGCGAATATCGAAGGGCTTTCCGGAGCAATAAACGCGATCGTCGAGAAGGTTATTACCGGACTGAACGCACAGGCGCAACGGCTTATTCAAGCCGGACAGGACTTCGGGAACAACATTGCTTCCGGACTGATTAACGGTATCCCGCAGATTACCGCGAAGATCCCGCAGATCACGCAAAGCATTATTACCGCCTTCAACGCGCAAAATCAGAAGTTCATCGACGTGGGCGTTACGATCGACCGCAATATCGCTTCCGGTATGGTGCAGGGTATCCCGCAGATTACAAGCAAGGTGGCGCAGATCGTACAGCCTATCTTGACGGAGCTTCGTTCCTTCGTATCCGACTTCACAGCGGCGGGCGAAGAGATGGTGCGCGGCATTTGGCAGGGCTTTCAAAATATGTCGAGCTGGCTGGAAAGCCGCGTGCGTTCGATGATGCGCGAGATTGTCGCGGCGGTTGAAGATGAAATGGATATTGCTTCCCCGTCGAAAGTGTTTGCGGGTATCGGCGAATATATGGCGCAGGGGCTTGGCGAAGGCTTCGGGCGTGAAATGCGGAACGTTGAAAAGACGATCCGCAAGGCGACCGACAGCGCCGTTCCGGACGATCCCGAACCGCGCCCGCGCACGGGTGGCGGGCAGGAAGCGACGTTCAAGGTTGTTCAAAACATCTATGCGAACGATACTTCCTACGCCCAGCAACAGCGAGAGGCGGCGCGGCAGTTCAGAATGATTGCGCGGGAGGTAATGACCTAATGAAAGTACAAGAGAAATTGACCTACACGAACGAGCGGGGGGAAAGCATTGTCTTTTCCCCTGCTTCTTCGTATCACGTAAACTTCAAGGACGTTTCCGGCTTGTCTGACGTGCAGAACGCTATTTATTCAACAAACAGTATGGGGCAGGACGGAGATACGTATTTAGGATACCGCATTGAAAGCCGCGATATTGACATCGTGGGACATATCAAGGAGCGGGACAAGATCGCTATACAGGAATTGCGCCGCAATCTGAACCGGATATTAAATCCGCAGTATTCCGCGACGCTTACTTACGAATTGGGCGACTTCAAGCGGGTTATCGGTTGCACGATCAACAACGCGCCTATTTTTAAGCGCGGAACGATTTTCGAGCAATTCACGATCCAGCTTTCGTGCCTTAATCCGTTTTGGCGCGAAGAGGCGGAAACGCGCGAGGATATAGCAACGTGGATCGGCGGCTTTGAATTCCCTGTTCCGGACGGGCTGGAAATAACGCCGGATTGGGAAATCGGCTACCGCCAGCCTTCGCTGATCGTCAACGTATTCAATTCCGGCGACGTGAAAAGCGGTATCCGTATCGAGTTCCGCGCGCTGGGCGCGCTAACAAATCCCCAGCTTTTGAACGTCAATACGCAAGAGTTCATCAAGGCGAATATTTCGCTTGAAGCGGGCGACGTGCTGACCGTTTCGACGGGGTACGGCGAAAAATCCGTGAAGCTGACGCGAAACGGCGCGGAAAGCGACGCTTTCCGTTATCTTGACGTTGACAGTTCATATTTACAGCTTGCCGTGGGCGATAACCTTTTCCGCTATTCGGCGGATACGAACGCAGAAAATCTTGAAGTATCTATCTATCACAATAACTTGTATTTGGGGGTGTAGCGGTATGGAATTATACGTCTATTCTTCCGAAATGGAGCTTCAAGGGATTGTAGAAAAGATCGCTTCGCTGATATGGACGCGCCGTTATTGGAGTTGCGGCGAATTCAAGTTACTTGTTCCCTTCACCGAAGAGCATTCGCGAATGCTGGTGAAGAACAATATCATTATGAAGCGCGGCGACGATGAAGCGGCGCAAATTCGGTATGTCCATATTACGAAGAATTCGCAGGGGCTGGAGGAAATCGAAGTTCAAGGGAAGTTCCTGATCGCTTGGATCGGGAAGCGGATAATCAAGAAGCAGATTATCACGAACGACACAACGCAGAACATTTTATACCGCATTGTACGGGAGAACGTAACAAATCCGGCTGATACCGCGCGGAAAATACCGGACGTTTCAATCGCTACCGACGACGAGGACACCGAAAGCGGCGTGATCGACTACACTTCGGAGCAGTACACAAACGCACAGCTTGCGGCAGAAACGGCGGCAAAGGCGGCGAAGCTGGGAATACGAATGCGGACGGACGCGCGAACAGGCGCGCACGTCTTTTCCGTCTACGAAGGGCGCGACCTTACGGCGGGCAATACCGCAGGGAATGCGCCTTGTATCTTTTCACAGGAATTCGATAACATCGTTGAACAGGAATACACAAACAGCGTGGAAAACCTTAAAACAACGGCGTTTGTCGGCGGTGAAGAGAAAGAAGGCGTTGCCCGCAAGGTTGCCGAAGTGGGCGGATCGGCAGCAGGTCTGGCGCGTGAAGAGGTATTCATAAACGCCACCGATATAGTGCAGGAATACGAGGACGACGACGGAACGCAAGTAACGCTGACCGATACCGAGTATTTAGCGCTTCTATCCGCCCGAGGCGCGGAGGAATTAGAACAGTACGCGGAAACACTTTCGTTCGGATCGAAGATCAATACCTTTGCAAATCTTATTTACCGAACCGATTACGATTTAGGCGACCGCGTTACTTGCGTGAACAAGCGCTGGGGAATTCGCATTGACGTTCGCATAACGGAGATCGCGGAAACCTATCAAAACAACGTCGAAGAGATCGATATTACCTTCGGCGAGAGCTTGCCCGCGCTTTTGACGCAGATACGGCAGATCACAAAATAAAGGGGTGTAAATATGGAAAAATCGAGCTTTTTTAACAGCGTATCCGGCGACCGAAAATATAAAGCCGAAGATTGGGCTTCCTATTTCGGATCATTCATCGGAAACGGCGTTTTCCCCGTTCCTTCGACGGGGCTTCAAGTTGTAGCCGGAAGCGGAATGCAAGTAACCGTGAAAGCGGGCAAGGCGTGGATCAACGGCTATTTCTACAACAACACAAGCGACCTTTCCTTGACGCTTGCGACGGCTGACGGCGTGCTGAACCGAATTGACCGCATTGTGGTTCGATGGGACTTGACGAACCGCGTTATTTCGGTGAAGGCGAAATCTTCTTCGTATTCGGCTTCCCCTACCGCGCCAGCCGTCGAGCGGGACGCGGATATTTACGAATTGGCAATCGCCGACGTTTACGTGGGCGCGGGCGTTACCGCGATCACGGGTTCGAGCATTACCGACAAACGGCTTGACAGTACCGTTTGCGGCGTTGTAGCGGGGCTTGTCGATACCATCGACACGACGGCTTTTAACGCACAGCTTGAAGCGTGGTTCGCGGAGTATCAGAGCGAAAGCGCGGCGGAGTACAATTCCCTTGTATCGTATATGAATTCCTTGAAGTTGCAGGGGAACACACAGTACGACGCGCTGGAAGAGTATTTCGCGGACTTCAAGACGGAAGCGCAAACGGACTTCGATACTTGGTTTGAAGGCTTGCAGGACGTGCTGGACGAAAATACAGCCGGAAACCTTCTGAATATGATTACGGCGCTGACCGCCCGCGTCGATCTGATCGAAGCCGTGATCTTCAACGATATTACCGAAAATCCGTTCCTTATCCTGTTTGACGACATTTCCGGCGTTACAACAACGGGCGTATGGAACGAGAGCTTACAGCGTATCGAATGTTAAACAGGTACGCTTGCACACGGGCGGAATTGTCGTGCATTATAGGGAACCTGTTTATCGAGCTTTCGCCGCCGTGCGAACGTTGCGGCGAAGATGCTTTGACGATCACGGGAACGACCGTAACCGGAAACAAAGGAACGCTTTTCGTTACGGCGGCTGGGTTTGATTTCTTGGGCTTTCATACGTATTTGACCGAAACGGGCGCAGTAATCCGGAAGGTGCGCCGCCGTAGCAAGAACAATATGAAGCGCAAATTGAAGAAGATGCGCGGACTTGTGGAGCGGGGCAAGATCACGACGGCGACCGTTGAACAATCCTATAAAAGCTGGAGAGGACACGCCGAAAAGGGAAATTGTTATCACTTGATCCGGCGAACGGATCACTATTACAACAGGCTTTTCAATTCAAAGGAGGCGGAAAAATGTCAAAAGCAATAAGTTCACTTGCCGTGGGCGACAAGATCGAAGTTCCGGTTCTTTCGGCGTATCAATCGCGCTTCGGCGCAAAGATCATTTTCGAGGTTGCCGACAAGAACCACAGCGGCTATCCGTCGAATAGCGTAACACTGATAACCGAAAAGATTATCCAGCTTATGTGTTCAGACGCGAAAGAGCCGAGCAACAGCAACAGCGACCGAAGAAATTACGGTAACAACAGGCATATTCATTCAAATATCCTGCAATGGCTGAACAGCAACGCAACGGCGGGAAATTGGTACAGCGCAAAGCACAGCGCAGACGCGCCGCCGACGAACGCGAACGTATGGGACAATTACAACGAATACGACGCTTGGGCGGGCTTCCTTGCTATGCTTGATCCGAAGTTCGTTGCGGAGCTTCTCGACACAACGCTTACCGTCGTAAAATCTTCGACGGACGGCGGCAGTTACGAAACCTTCACGGCGAAAATGTTTCTTGCGTCTACCACCGAAGTGGGGCTTGCAAACGAAAACGGGATCGCCGAAGGCGCGCTTCTTGCCCTGTTCAGCAACAACGCTTCGCGTATTGCCTATCCTACGGCGGAATGCGTGAGTAATTCGGAGTATTCAAACAGTAACTTCACGACTTCAAAGGGATGGTATTGGTGGCTTCGCACGCCTATTTCGTCGATCGCCTACATCGTCCGCCTCGTCTATTCCGATGGCTCGCTACACAGCGACTACGCTTGCGACGGGTACTGGGGCGTTCGCCCGCTTTGCAATCTGCAATCTTCAATCTTGGTATCTGACAGCCCGAACGCAAGCGGAAACTATGAAATCATCTACAACGCCGCGCCTTCCGCGCCGCCCAGCATTACCGCGCCGGATACGGCGTACAGCGGGCAGAATATCAATATTTCTTGCGCGGAAGCCACCGATCCGGACGGCGACGCGCTGACCTACGTTTTCGAGAGAAGCGCGAACAGCGGCGCGTGGACACAGGTTCAGAGTTCCGCCGCCCGCACGTTTTCGGAAATGGTATCGACTTCGTGGAACACGCTTCAATACCGCGTGAAGGCGGTTGACACGGCGGGCAATTCTTCCGCGTACACGACAAGCGGCGCGATTGCGGTAATCCACAATCAGCCGCCCGTTATCAGCGGGCAGAATGCCGATCTTGGCGTGAAGCGCGAGGATTTCACCTACGAATACAGCGTTACCGATCCGGATAACGACGTTGTAAACGTCGTAGAGAAAATCGACGGAAGCACGATCAACACGCGGAACAACGTAACGCTGGGTGAAACGCTTACCCTTTCCGTAGGCGGAAACACCTTTACGGGGCTGACGAACGCCCAGCACACGATCGAGATTGTCGCGACCGACAGCGCCGGAAACAGCGCAACGCGGACGCTTACGTTCACGAAGGCGATCAACAGATTTGTTATTACCCTTGCGGAGCCGCTGGAGGCGGAGAGCCAGCCGACGCGGTGCAATATCAATGTGAACAGAGATATTCCGCCTGGCGGCACGTTCAAGGTTGAAGCGTGCAATAATCCTTACGACGTTCAGCCCGTTTGGGAGGATTGCACGAACGCGGTAATTTCGGGGCTGGCACACGTATTTGAAAACACCGTAAACACGGCAACGCAGTTCGGATTAAATATCCGCGTTACCGTTGAGCGCGGCGACGCGCTGACGGCGTGCTGGGTATCGGGGATCGGAGGTAATTTTGAATGAGCGTAAAACATAACAAAGCTGGCGGCGGAAACGCGGAAGTGAAGAAAGAATTACAAGAAGTGAAGAAGGAAACGCAAGAAGTAAAGGCGGCGGGCGAAAGTACCGCCGCCCTTCTTGCAATGTCCTTCAAGGCGCAGATCGTGCAGGATCGCGCGGCGGGAACGGAAGCGATTACCGACGAAATGATCCTGCAATCGGCGGAAGTGATCGACTATCCGGAATACGAGGACGCGCACGCCTACAACGCCGTGGGCGAAATCATCAAGTACAACGGGCGTTATTACGAGATTATCGCGCCGCACACGTCGAACGCTGTTTCCTATCCCGTCGAAACGACCTTCGCATATTACCGCCTTGTGGAGCTTACGCACACGGGGACGATTGACGATCCGATCCCGTATCCGGAAACAGCGGGAATTGTCGTCAACGTCGAGAACGGGAAATATTACAGCTACAAGGGGAAAATCTACCTTGCAAAAGCTGATATGCCGAATTGCGTATATCCGCCCGACACGCCTTCTTTGTGGCAATGGGAAGAAGTGAACAGCGGGGAGGGTTGAGAATGAGCGAAGCGATCTTATCCGCAATTTCCGTTATCAACGGCGTTTGTGCAATCGTGTTCGGATATATCGCCTTTGTCCGTAACAGGGACAGCGACAAGACGAAGGAAGCGAAGAGCGACGCAACGATCTTAACGGAGCTGGGATACATCAAAGGCGGTATCGACGACGTGAAAGCGGAACAGCGGGAACAGCGAAAGACAAATACGGATTTCGTCGGAAGGCTTGTTTCTGTTGAAGCGTCGGCGAAACAGGCGCACAAGCGAATTGACCATATCGAACAGCAGATCGATAACAAATGAAAAAGAGCGGGAGCGGTTCGCAAATGAGCCGTTCCCGTTCTTTGATTATAAGGAGGTTTTCAAAATGAGCAACAAAAAGGAAAAGCCCGTATTGAATATGCGTTACTACAACGGGGAAATCGACGACGATCTGCCTTACGTCGGCGGGCTTAACTACGACGAAGAAACAGGATTGATCTACGACGAAGAAGGCGACGTTGTAGACCTTGAAACCGTGGCGGGATTTTGCGCGGGCGACGGAAGGGGTGATGATGAAGATGAGTAACAGCGCACTTGTGAATTACACGAAGATTTCACCGAACAGGACAAGCCCGCGAAAGAATAAGATCGACACGATCACAATTCATTGCGTCGTGGGGCAATGTTCCGTTGAAACGCTGGGCGCTATCTTCGCGCCTTCTTCGCGTCAAGCGTCGAGCAATTACGGAGTGGGATACGACGGGCGCTTCGGTATGTATTGCGAAGAAAAAGATCGTTCTTGGTGCAGTTCGAGCGCCGCGAACGATAACCGCGCAATCACGATCGAGGTTGCAAGCGATACCACAGAGCCTTACGCGGTGAACGATAAAGCGTATGCCGCCCTTCTTGACCTTGTAACGGATATTTGCCGCCGCAACGGGATCAAGAAACTTGTTTGGTCTACGAAAAAGAACGAGCGCGTAAACCATTTGAACGGGTGTAATTTGACAGTTCACAGAGATTACGCGAATAAATCTTGTCCGGGGAATTACCTGTACGAAAGGCAAGGCGCGATCGCGGCGGAGGTAAACAAGAGGCTGGGCGCTTCGGCGGCGGAGCCGGAAACGCCTTCTTCCGGAACGGGTACGCTTTACAAGGTGCAGACGGGCGCGTTCAAGCAGAAATCGAACGCACAGACGCTGGAAAAGAAATTGAAGGCGGCGGGCTTTGATACCTACGTTGTGAATACGGGCGGCTATTACAAAGTACAGGTGGGAGCGTTCAGCAAGAAGGCGAACGCCGAAGCAATGCTTGCAAAGCTGAAAGCGGCGGGATATTCCGACGCATTTATCACGACCGGAAGCGGCGGGACGGCGGCGGCTTCCGTGAAGGTGGGAAGCAAGGTTCGCTTGAAGCAGGGCGCGAAAACCTACGACGGGAAAAGCCTTGCTTCCTTCGTGTATAACCGCGATCACGTCGTAAAGGAGATCAGCGGCGATCGCGTCGTGATTACCTACGGCGGCGTAGTTGTCGCGGCGGTGAAGCTGTCCGATCTGACGCTTGTTTAACACACGGGAACGCACGTGCGCGTTATTGAATTGCACGCCGTGCGAAGCCGTGCAATGAAAGGGGGCAATATGAAACTACGTTCAAGGCGCGGGAAGCGTCAAAAGAAATTCCTTGCCGATGAACGCTTCGCGACGAAAGTTATTGTCGCGATCGGTATTACAACGGTGATCTTCATTGCGGCGCAGTATGTTTCTTTCCTCATTACGGGGATTGAGCAAACAACGCTGATTACGTACTACTTTACCGCCGTTGTGATCGAGTGCGGCGCGCTGATGCTGAAACGGCTATCCGAAATCATCGTCGCAAGGGTAAAGAAGAAAGAAAAAATCGAACCGGAAACGGAAACAGACGAAAGCGAGGTTTTATAAATGATTGATCTTACGCCTATTGTTGAAGCGATTGTCGCCCTTGTCGCGGCTATCATTACCGCGTTTGTGATCCCGTGGCTGAAAGGTAAAATCGACGCGGACAAGCTGGAGGAAATCGAATTGTGGGTAACGGTTGCCGTCGAAGCCGCCGAACAGCTTTACGTGGGGAGCGGGCGCGGCGCAGAAAAGAAAGCCTATGTCGTGCAGTTCTTACAGGAAAAGGGCTTTACCCTTGATCCCGACAGCTTGGATAAACTGATCGAAGCCGCCGTTTTCAATCTTCCGGAATATATCGGAATGATTGAAGCAGACGGCGAACCGGATAAAGACTAACACCGACAGCGCCGCCCGCGTTCCCCTTTCCGCGTAGCGGCTTTCGGCGGCGGGAGCTTCCCACCGATATAAAAAATTCCCCGCGAGGGCTTCACGCCTTCGCGGGGCTTTTTTTGTTGGCATTATTGTTCCGGATCGACGGGCGTTTCCGTTTCTGCCGTAGCGGTTTTCCCTTTGATGAAACGATACAGCTTCTTACACCCTATCGCGATCCCCTTAAACAGATAATAATAAATCTTGTAGATCGCCAAAAGCATAAAGTACAGACACCAGCCCGCGCCGATAATCATATACCACATAAGATAGAACATTCCGGCGACAAGCATAGCGCCACACCATAACGGGGCGTTGCGCTTATTTACACGGATACCGAAGCCCAGCCGGAAACCAGCCATTCGTTTTAATGTCTTTGTAAAGGTTACGAACATAGAGCAAATCCCCCTTTGAATTGTAAATTTTCAAGGCAGAATTTACCCATTCTGACCTTTAACACAATTATACAGCTTCCGCGCGCTAAAATCAAGAATAAAGCGGAATATTAACACACGGGTTAGGGAATGTTCACAGGTGAAGGGAGGCGGCGCGCCTACAATGAAGATATACGACTACAACGGCAAGAAAAACATTTGCGGCGATCGCTTGCGGGAAGCGCGGGTTGTTCAGCGTTTGCGGCAAGAGGATTTAGCCGCGAGAATACAGACGATGGGCGTTAATATGGAGCGGGACAGCATAAGCAGAATAGAGATCGGAACGCGGTTCGTATCTGACTTTGAATTGAAGGTATTTGCGAAGGTGCTGGGCGTTTCGGTTGATTGGTTATTAGGCAACGAATGAAGGCGGCGGGGTTTCCCGTCGCCTTGCTATTTGTAGGCGCACAAAATACGCATATTTTTTCTTCAAAAGCTATTGACAAATACGTATAAAAGGCGTATAATAAATAATGTAAGGAGGGCAGGAAATGAAAACAAAAGACCTTATCGAGCTTTTAGAAAAGAACGGCTGGAAATTCAAAAGGCACGGTGCAAATCACGATATTTACGTAAAGGGCAAGGAAAGAGAAAGCGTGGTAAGGCACAGAGAAACCGACGAAGATTTAGCAAAAGCAATCATCAAGCGGCGCGGGCTGAAATAAGCCCGCCGCCCTTGATAACAATACAGGAGGTACGGGCAATGAAATTCAAAAAGCAAGCGAATGTCGCGTTCTTTTCAAAGTACGTCCGCGAAGATGGGAAGTTTACGATTACAAGCGTTGATCGTCGCGTAAACGGCACTTTGAAAAACGTGTTCGAGGTAACGGACGAAGCCGGAACCGTAATTGACACATTGCCGCGCCTTAAAGACGCAAAAGAAAAATACGCGGAAATTTGAAGGAGGTATTTTACTATGAAAAGCGCTTATCCTATCGTTATGACGCAGGGAAAAGAATTCATTGTGGTATTTGTTCCGGATTTTAACATCAATACGCAGGGGAAGGACGTTCCGGACGCGATCGAAATGGCGCGGGACGCAATCGGGCTTATGGGAATTGATATGCAGGACGACGGCGAAGCGTTGCCGGAAGCGTCGAGCCTTGCGGACGTTCAAGCGGACGCGCCTTCCGGAAGCATTGTTTCGCTGGTTGACGTTGACTTCGCAGAATATCGCAGGAAAAACGATATGCGCGCCGTGAAAAAGAATTGCACTATCCCTTCGTGGCTTAACTTTGAAGCCGAAAAAGCTGGCGTGAATTTTTCCGCCGTCCTTCAAGCGGCGCTTAAAAACGAATTGCACATTACAGGAAGATAACCGGAGCGGAACGAGGGCGGCAGGATATGCCGCCCTTTTTCTTTCGCAGGGGGAGGAACACAAATGCACAAACACTTAACGTGGACGGATCGCCTTAAAATTGAAAAGGCGCTGAAAGAGGGCTTGAAGCCCTGCAAGATCGCCGACAGGCTACACGTACATAATTCGACGATTTACAGGGAGTTAAAGCGCGGAACCTATACGCATTTGAATTCCGACTTAACGACGGAAGAACGCTATTCGCCGGAAATCGCCGAAGCCCGCTACCGTGAAAACCTTGCCGCGAAAGGCGGGGAATTGAAGATCGGGAGCGATTACGAATTAGCCGCCTTCATCGAAAAGAAAATCGGCGAAGAAGGATATTCGCCCGCCGCCGTCGTTGGAGAAATAAAGCGGCTGGGACTGACCTTCAAAACAGAGATCAGCGAAAAAACGATTTATAACTACATCGACAAAGGCATATTTTACGGGATCAGCCGCGAGAGCTTGCCCGAAAAAGGAAAACGGAAGCGGAAGTATGAAAAGGTGAAGAGGCAGAAAGCCGCCCGTGCGCCGAAGGGCGAGAGCATAGAAAACCGAGATCCGGAAATCGACGAACGAACGACCTTCGGGCATTGGGAAGGCGATTGCGTTTGCGGGAAGAAAAAGACGAAGGAAGCCTTGTTCGTCCTTTCGGAGCGGCTGACACGGCAAGAAATCATTATGAAGATACCGGATCAGACAGCCGCCAGCGTCGTGGCGGCGCTGAACAAGCTGGAACGCCGATACGGGAAGCGCTTTTCAAAAGTGTTCAAAAGCATTACGTTTGATAACGGATCGGAATTCGCGGATTGCGCCGGAATTGAAAAGTCAATCTACGGGAAGAACCGGAAGCGGACAAAGGCTTATTATTGCCACCCTTATAGCGCATACGAACGCGGAACGAATGAGTGCATAAATAAAATGATACGGCGGTTCTTGCCGAAAGGAACAGACTTCCGGAAAGTAACCGCCGCATATATTCTTCGCGTCGAAACGTGGATCAATAACTATCCGCGCGAAATTTTAGGCTTTGCGAGTTCAAACGACCTGTTTTCCGCCCACCTTGCCGCCGCCTAAAAATTTTTTTCGGTTTTTTCTGCTTTTACTCTTGACTTTTCCGGTTTCTCACATAAACCGTGCATTCGGCGGTTTTTCCGTAGCACGAGAGGACGACC
>ENA-ORPD01000714-ORPD01000714.1-human-gut-metagenome-genome-assembly--contig:-NODE-714-length-31634-cov-5.767250_pt1 | contig 31634 bp, 31 predicted proteins | sample MGYA00242143_ERZ509076 | MGnify/ENA primary metagenome ERZ509076 (study PRJEB26280, sample SAMEA2338706) | human gut metagenome | biome: human gut; feature: human-associated habitat; material: faeces... | reverse complement strand
CACAAATAGAGCCAAACTAGAGCCATTTGATAAAACAAATGCCGGAAGCCCGCATTCTTGCCAGTGGCATGATGAAGAAAGATTACTTTGTCCGTTCCTGCATCTATAACCGCATCTGCGTTGTTGGCAAGAAAGAAACCATATATCCTCTTGTACAGACTGTTAATGCATTATATCTGCAATTACTTGAAATGCAGAAAACATTTACTAATTGCTGTAATCAACAAAATTTAAGCAATCTTCCTACCAATGATGAAATTAAGGAACTACAGACCAACTATAACAATATGCTTACAGCCATCATTGATCTGCTTGATGGTACTAAGTATCTGTGGGAAGGAGAACCCAATGAAACAAAATAATCCTTGTTACCTGCTTGGTATGTATGAATCTGATACTGATTCAGTTATTGTTAATGCCATCAATGATACATATACCGGCACGCCTCTTACTATCAGTTGTGAAAAATGCAATTCAGCAGTCTTACTTGATACACCTGATGATATCGCGTATCTATATCGGCTAGCACAAGAGAATCCTCTGCTGTATGCTGAATTAGCTTGTAAACCTAATGGATTACAGGAATATGTGGATGCTATGAATGAATTTAATTAATTTAATTAAACCAGTCTCACTTTTTATATAAGAGACTGGTTTAATATTTTAACAAATGCTACTAACACATCTACATTCTACATTCTAAATTCTGCATAACTACCATTATACCCTGCCTCTGTAATTTTTCTTTTAAATTCATTCCTGCGTTCAGTCGAATCATATTCTTCAAAATACCACATACACTCTTTTATTTTCTTCGATTTCCTAATTCTATCACATATCTCCCTAATATATGGCATATCTACATTTGAATATGATAACCCCACTGAATATATATTTTGAATGTCTGCTTTTTCAATATTTTCAAAAAATGCTTTTTCATTAAATATATTTTGATCCACATCCTTTATTAATCCCGTTTTAGCAATAAGAATAGCATTTCTTATATTTTCATCACTATAAAGTAAATTATGCTCTTTTAAATTTAGTAATTTCTCCTCATATCCAATAATCAAATTACAATAATCCTTACCGATCGAAACCATATCCTTACGTTTTTGTTCTTCATAATTTGTCTCTCTTGTCCCATGTATATGGCAGATATTATGTTTACATACCCCATATATTCTTTCAAGCGTTTCTGTATAATTAAATGATAAAACGAAATCTGTATCTCCTCTAATTATTTTCTCTAAATTTGATTTCTTTTGGACTTTTGACAAATCAATAGTATTAATCCAACGAAAAAAGAAACCACTAATATCACATATTGTTTCTTGTATTTTCATAGCATTATCAATAGTGTATCCCCATTTTTCAAGTACAGAATGAATGTTAAGTTCACTTAAATATGTTTCAAAATCAGACCATTTCATATCGGATTTTTTATTAGATACCTCATCTATGAGCCAATAAATCAAGCGTTCTTCCTTCCAATATTCAGCACAGACCCCTTTTTTACACCAAATTTTCTGTTCTGGTAAAGAAGGAATTTCGGTGATTTTTATGTAATCTTCATCATTATCTTTTATACCTTGATTAATTTTTATCCTATCACTAAGATATTTTTTAAAATCTGCATATTTTGTTGGTAAACCATGTGCTATATCAAAGCCATTTCCTATAATAAATAAATTTGACATATCAATAACCTTCTCCACTAACTTATTTTTTATTCTAAAATACACCAAATTAGTTGTTAATCCCAATGGATTGCAGAAATATGTAAATGATATGATTAACTTTAATTAACCCCACATATCATAGGTATATCTTAGGTTGCTTTTCAATTAAATCCCTTGACTCAAATTGACTAAAGTATTCTTTTTCTGAACTTGAACTAAAAGAAATACAGTTCTCAAATCCAAATCGCTGTTTGCATGCAGCAATCTTGTATAACTTTAAACAATCTCCCTATTATTCTAATTATACATCCAACTCGTTTTTTAACTTGGCGTCTAATTCAATATGCCAAGTTAAAATGCCATGATAAAGCTACACATTTACTGACTTTTGTCTTTACACTCATTTTAACTCGTTCTCTAACTCGGCATTGCCAAGTTGAATAACAAATTAAATTTCTTTTAAAATATATTTTGCATACCTTCCACCATTACTCATTTCAATAATGTTTTCTTCTTTCATTTTTTCAATTGTACGTCTTGCCTGCTGATCCGTAAATCCACACAACTCTTGTACTGTACTACGATTAATATATCCTTGCAATTTAATGTATTCTGTAATCATATCTTTTGCTTTAATATCGTATATATGCTTTGAAGTCCTGTACTGGACTGGTATGCGAGAAGGTGAACTGCTTGCTCTATCACCTGCTGATATTGACCTTGATAACAAGACAATATCCATCAACAGAACATATCAGCGGATAGAAGGAAAAGATGTATTTACATCACCTAAGACAAGAAAAAGTAAGCGAAAGATTCCGATTCCGGATTTTCTCTGCCAGGAGCTATCAGACTATATCCAGTCAAGGTATATGCTTGACGCAGATGAAAGGCTGTTCCCGGTAACAAAATCATATCTCTCACACGAGATGATAAGAGGTTTCAAAAACACAGGTATAAAGAAGATACGAATCCACGATATCAGGCACCCGTATGTCAAGCCCAAGACAAAAAATATAATTCTGAAAAGCAGAAATCCAAGCTACCAACATAGATTTGATAGCTTGAAATCGCTACTTTTTACTCACTATCTATACAAGTAGAACATAATAGGCAGAAACATTATTCTTCAAACAAAACACATATATTTTAATGAGAAAAATCAAAAAACAAATGATGTATAGTTATTTCCTGATTATCAAGATTCCGCATATGCTGTGAAGAGTACTGCGGTTCCATATAGCGTAACTCGCGGGACAAATTGCTTACTGGCGTAACTTTTGCAATTTCAGAAACAAGTTCGTTTACAATTTCTGGAATCTTGCCACTTAACACATACCCAATAATTGAAGATTCTGATGACTGTGAACCATACCGTCCTGAGATATAATTTTTAACTCCTGTCTCAACATATCTTTTGATTTTATCTTTCTTATGATTATATAGATTCTTGCATTCTGCGCCAAAATAACTGTTTGAAGTATCCCAATCACGAAAACAAAAATCAATGGTGGGCTTATATCCACGCTTCTTCTTTAATGTAGGATCTTGATATTGATGTACTGGGCCAATGCTGTTTATTCGTAGAATAGTAGCTCTATTTTCACTGGTCCATCGTAGCGATATTTTCCCATACCATTCCTGTGTAATATCATCTTCTTCAGTGTTTTCAGTGATGGTAATGCTTGTATCGGCAATCATGTCATGATACCCCTGCCATAGAGTCAATAATATTTCGTTGATACCAGCAGGACCAAGTCGCTTTGCCAAATCGTCCGGCACAGCTGAAGATGCTGTTATATTTCTTATACTGCTCATAAAATCACCTCCATGCTTTGGAAATATCTTCGAATATTTCATCTGCATCTCTGCAGGCAGCAGAATATGTCCAATATTTGCGTTGCGCTGGTTTAACAATGAAAATCTTTTCTCTCTGATAAATACGGAGGTTTCTTCTCACGAAAACCATTTGTTGATTATCGACCAATGAACGGTCCAAGTTTAGGAGTATTTCATTAAGCTGATCATTGTTGGTTATAACATTTAGATCCTTTGTGGTGGAATGCTCAACATTTAACACAAGAACAGATAGTGGAGCATTGCCAAAATATAGGTCGCCAGAAAAGCCCATGCCAGTTCCAAATGTCCTAGTCAGTATCCCTTTTAGAGAAGCGTAATATAGTTTGTAGTTATCAATGCTCGGTCTGAAAAAAGATACTGAACGATTTTTATTTTTAAAATAGTCGTAAACATAGTCAATAACATCATCTATTTGGTAGCACTCATATTCCTTTAAACGATACATATTTCGTGCAAACTGTTCCAACAGAAAATTCTCTTTTGGTGAGTTTACTAATTTATCAAAGATGTTACAAGCTTCTGTGAGTTCAGCATTGTTGGGTTTGGGGATTGGCGTCTGCCAAATGTCCCCGGCCTCTAACTCGTCCCGTTCTACTAGCCACTTTCTATTTGTAAGTATATGATAATACGAAAATACTCTTGAACCTATTATCACGCTCAAGTACTTAAGCTGTTCAATTTCACCGTGAATTCCCAAAAGGCTATGGTTAAACACAGCATCATAATCCAACACTTCTGAAAGAAATGTTCCATTTTTATGGCTCTGTTTAATTATCAAATGTGGAGCAGCAAAAATCTCTCTAGCATTTTTGACAACGCACTCAAAGTCATGGAAATCAACTATCGGAAGTTCGTCGGATGAAACATAATATGGTTTAAAGGATTTTGCTTCTATCAATGGAAGACCTGTGAAGTCATAACATTGATGTTTCCGATTTCCTCTTTTGAACCCTTCAGCAGTTGTCATGTGATTTTCTTCAATAAATGATGCCATAGGTGCAAAAGTACTTTGCATTTTTCCTATTAATTCAAGATCTCTAGGTGCTCCCCACATTGCAATTTTCCAGATTCTATCGTCATCAATAATGTCATGCGGAATTCTACATATATCGGTAGGATCAATAGAAAACTTCCTGGTATCTTCAATTGTATAAATTGGCTTTGGTGTACAATAAATTATTGGTTGCTTGAGCTCTTCCCTTTTGGGAGTATAGATAATGGCAGCAGCGGGTCCACTAGCGTGATCAAATAAAAATTTTCTATATACTGATAAATTTATAATCGCTAGAACATTGTTATCCGAAAAAAGATTTGCTCTATACATCCTACTTTTATCAGACCTATTAAAAAGCAATCCCTTACTAGGCATAAGGAGACAGATAATTCCGTTTTGTTTGCACAACTCTGAACACTTGATAGAAAATGCCTGTGCAATTTGCTTATCACCTATAACACGATTTACTTTCTTCAAGTACTCTTTCGTTTTTTCGGTAATGTTACTCTGCCAAGGTGGATTACCAACAATGACATCATATCTTTCTTTATTAAAAGACTTATCCTCATCGAAAAAATCACTTGAAATCAAGTTCTTACCTAATAGAGAAGGAAATGAAAGCTTATCCCAAATGCTTCGTGGGTCTAGGAAGTCACACATTGCTAAACTAAGGCTAAACGAGGCGACTCGAATTGCCTCTTCATTAATATCTACACCAAAAATACTATTTTTCAAGAGAAGATTTAGTCGATCACAGGTGATTGCTTGAACAGCGTTTTGTGACATCCATCTACAAACCAGTCTTCTATATGCTTCAACTAAAAAAATGCCCGAACCGCATGATGGATCAAAAAATGATATATCTTTATATTCGCCTTCCCAAGGATACACTTCATCCATGACCAAGTTGACAAGATGGAGAGGTGTATAATATGTTCCTTTCTCATCCTCTTCGTCTGACAAATGAAAAAATAACTCGTAGATACTACTGATTAACTGAATGGGGATAATGTCAAAACTATAAAGCGGCCATAAGGTAAGTTGTCTGCTCTCCAATTCGCTGTTACCTAAAATAAATGTGCGAAGCTCATCCAAATCATCTTGAGTAATGATCTCTGTTTCAATTTCTGAGACTTGCAGCGTATCACCATTAAATTTGTCTTTAAGTGTTAAAAATAAGTTATAAGTTGCTTCTTTACTGTTCAGCACATCAGTATACCATTTCGCTGACTCCATAAAATTGCAATAAAAATCTTGTGGAAATACGGTTTCTCCGTTTGAATCTTTTCGTTCTTCCAGATATTTAATAAAAATCGACCGGCTGAGCAAAGCGTGAACTACACCCGTAATTATTTCTTTGCTCTTATCGCATCTTTTACTGATTTGATTGATCAATGTTCTGCGCATTATTCTCAAATTTGATATTAGTGTGGCATCAACTCGATTTTGAGCATTAAACCTCGTCATGCTTTGACGCCAGTATTCGCCACTTTCAAGCAAGGAACGATGATACTTCTTTAAGGCAAGTTGCTGTGAAACCAATCCATCTGTTAAACTTAACGTTTCAATTATCCCTGCAGTAGGATCAAGATTTCCATTCTCAATGACTTGCGGTGTTTCATAGTTGTTATAAATCAAAATTTCATCTGGAGTCACCACGAATAACAACGGAGCCTCTCCGAGATTCCAAGAAAGACGATGTAACTCTGCGACTTGTTTCGCATCATATTTTTGAATAACGGAAAAATAGATAAGCGGAACTTTAGCAATTCCGTTTACATCGCGAAGAAAATATACAGCGTCAATTCCTATCTTTTCATGAACTTGTGTATAAAATAGTCTTTGAAAGGAAGTCATGCTCTGCAAATTGTCTTCTGTAGCCAAACCAGTACCGCTATTTATATCAAGGCATTCGAATATGCCATTTAGTAATTCACTCATATTTCTGCCTCCACATTATTTTTCCAACTAGTTACATGTTACTTGATTGATACTTGGTAAAGTAAATATAAAATCAAGACAAGTATATTCCCATATTCGATTTCTCGTGCTATTGTTTCTTTGCATAATTATATTATATTTTTTCAATGTAGCAAATGCCTTAGAAACTGAATTATATGATAAGTTTAAATGCTCTGCTGTAATAGGAATACTGGTAACAGGAGATACTTTAAGGTATTCATACACACTCCAAACACTTTTTGTTTTCGGTACTTTGGCTCTTAACTTTTCCTCATCTAGTTTAATTGTTTCTTCGTATTTTTTGAGCAGATCTACACTAGTTTGAGTTGCTTCATTGATAATCCGTATGAAATACTAGATCCAACGCACGTAACCGCCGCTGTATTGCGTTGAACTGAGTATATCAAAATACTCGTTTTTATTAAAGAATAGGTGCTCAGATATACACAGCCCAGATAACGCTTTGCCTGCAATTTTTTTCAGTACCATGAATATTAGAATACGTCCACCAATTCCATTATATTTCTCAAATGGATGTATCATTTCAAATTGATAGTGTACTAACGCAGCTTGAATCAAAGGATCATCCTCACTGTCATAGAGGTAAGCAGAAATATCGGCCAATGATGGCAAAGAATCCTTTGCTTATAAAAGAACGTCTAGGGCATGAAAAAATCCAGACGACATTAGGAACTTACGGACATTTATATCCGAACACAAATCTTGAAGTTGCCAACAAATTGACTGGTGTTTTGCAATATACGTCAGCCTCACAAAGCGTTGCAAATTATACAAGTAACCAACATACTGCTGTCTATCACAGAGAAGTTAATGAAAAATAATGCAATCGTAATGCAATTCTATAAAGGAAAAGCTGTAAAACCCTTATAGATAAAGGCTTTACAGCTTAGCTCCAACTATTCAAACTCAATAGTTCCCGGTGGCTTACTGGTCAAATCATAGAATACTCTATTGACTCCCTTTACCTCATTTATAATTCTGCTCATCACTGTCTGAAGTACCTCAAACGGTATCTCAGCTGCTTCGGCTGTCATGAAGTCCACGGTGCGGACTGCACGGACTGCAACGGCATAATCATATGTTCTCTCATCACCCATGACACCTACTGAACGCATGTTGGTAAGGGCTGCAAAGTACTGGTTTGGCATCCATGATGGTTCCTCGCCGTGGGCCTCTTTGTACTCTTTTGCTGCCTTTTCCACTTCGCTTCTGTAAATCCAGTCTGCATCCTGGACAATGCGTACCTTTTCGGCTGTGACTTCGCCGATGATACGGATTCCAAGGCCTGGGCCTGGGAATGGCTGACGGAATACGAGATAATCAGGTAATCCAAGCTCCAGTCCGACCTTGCGTACCTCGTCCTTGAAGAGGTTTCTGAGTGGCTCCACGATATCCTTGAAATCGACATGCTCCGGGAGACCGCCTACGTTGTGGTGTGATTTGATGACTGCAGATTCTCCGCCGAGTCCACTCTCCACTACGTCCGGATAGATGGTTCCCTGCGCAAGGAAGTCAACCTTTCCGATTTTCTTAGCTTCTTCCTCGAATACACGGATGAATTCCTCACCGATGATTTTACGCTTGCGCTCAGGCTCTGTGACGCCTGCAAGCTTGCTGTAGTAGCGCTCCTGTGCGTTGACGCGGACAAAGTTGATGTCGAACGAACCGCCTTTGCCGAATACGCCCTCTACCTCATCGCCCTCGTTCTTGCGGAGAAGTCCGTGGTCTACGAATACGCAGGTGAGCTGCTTGCCGATTGCCTTGGCAAGGAGTGCTGCGAGTACTGATGAGTCTACTCCACCCGAAAGTGCAAGGAGCACTTTGCCGTCACCGACCTGCTCTCTGATTTCGTCGATTGTGTTTTTGACGAATGAATCCATCTTCCATGTGCCTGCACATCCACATACGTCACGGACGAAATTGTAAATCATCTGTGTTCCGTTCTTGGTGTGAAGTACCTCCGGATGGAACTGTACTGCATATAATTTCTTCTCAACATTCTGTGTTGCGGCTATTGGACAGTCTGCAGTGTGCGCAACTACCTCAAAGCCCGGTGCAGCCTCTGCAATTCTGTCGAAATGACTCATCCAGCATACTGATTCTGATGGCAGATCCTTGAACATCACGCCGTTTGCAGAATATGTGATTTCTGTCTTTCCATACTCTCCAACCTCCGGTGTGATTACCTTTCCGCCTAATTTATGCATCATAAGCTGTGCACCATAGCAGATGCCAAGCACCGGTATTCCCAGCTCAAACAGCTCTTTCTGGTATGATGGTGAATTCTCTTCATAACAGCTGTTTGGACCTCCTGTAAGGATGATACCCTTTGGATTCATTTCTTTGATTTTCTCAATGTCTATTTTGTATGAGTAAATCTCACAGTACACGTTGCACTCGCGGACACGGCGCGCAACAAGCTGATTGTACTGACCACCAAAGTCTATGACTATGACCTTTTCCTGATCCATGTTTTCCTCCTAATTGTTTATTCGCTATGCTGCTGTTTTACAATCTTTGAAACGTCACGTAATTGCTGTTTGCCACACTGTGGTGTAAACAATAACAAAAACATAACATACGTTATCTGCTGCTGTCTCATTGATTACATAAAAGCAACATGTATTCTTATGTCATTATAGATTACGGAGTGCTTATCTGCAAGCGATTTTGTTAAATTTCTGTTTTGATTTTATGTGCAATTACGTTATAATGAATTATAAACACTTTTATAGGCTGGGAGGTTTCATCATGAGTTTTAAAATAATCACTATAAGCCGAGAGTTTGGCAGTGGCGGTCGCTTTATCGGAGAGCAGATTGCTCAAAAATGCGGCATTGAGTTTTACGATAAAAAAATAATTGAGCATGTGGCAAAGGAGCTCGGTATCTCTGAGCAGATTGTCGCAAACCAGGGCGAATATGCACCTGCCGGAAGTATTTTTTCATATGCATTTGTGGGGCGCGACATAACAGGAGTTTCTCTTTCCGACCAGATTTTCAATATTCAGCAGAAGCTCATCAAGGATATTGCGCAAAAAGAGCCATGCGTTATTGTGGGACGTTGCGCAGACTACATTCTTTCTGACAGGGATGATGTGCTGAATGTTTTTATAGAGGCAAACACTCCTGAGAAGGCTGCAAGAATAAAAAAGCTCTACCATAAGAGCGATGACGAGGTCAAAAAGCTGCTAAAGGATGTCGATAAGAAGCGCTCGGTAAATTACCGCTACTTTACCGACAAGGAGTGGGGCAACAGAAAAAATTATGACCTGGTGCTAAACAGCTCTGTGCTTGGATATGATAAATGTATTGAGCTCATCGCATCCGCATACGCTTAATACACTTAATATATTTAATGAGCTTAATATGATCAGGCAGCGCAACTTTTGCACCAATGCAATACGGAAAATTGATATTATTATTACTATTAAAAAACCGTTTTCTTATTTTTTTTATTACGAAAAACGTAAATAGAATTACAACCTGTGTGTAATATTAAAAATACTCCCGCATAAACTGTAACAACAGAATATGCAGGAGTATTTTTTGAAATCATATATTGAGACAAGGGCGGTGGAAATCGCCAACTACATAGTTGAAAACAATGCCACGGTACGTCAGGCTGCAAAGCAGTTTGGCATCAGCAAATCCACTGTGCACAAGGATATCACGGATGCTGACAGGCTGCTTCGCATAGACCCGGAGCTTGCCGCAAAAGCGCGTCACATTCTCGATATCAACAAGTCAGAGCGCCATATCCGCGGCGGACTTGCCACCAGAGAGAAGTATCTGCATCTGCCTCATGTGCATGCCGGCTGAGTGTATATTACCTCCGGATATTTTCATGTTCCTGATGTTTACTGTGTCACATGACTTGTGAGCACACCGTACAGCCACTTGCCCTCATCGCTTAGATCCTCATAGGTAAAGCCGCTTGTCTTATCGCAGGCAGGTGTTAGAAGCGCTGATTTTTCGTCCTTATTGGACAGATTCCAGCACACATAGCTGATACCGTAGCTGTCAAGCAGGCTGATCCAGCTGTTTGCGGAATCTATGTCCACCTGACCGTTTCCGTCGGCACTGCAGATGCCAAACTCTGATACAAATATCGGCAGTCCGGCGTCTGCCGCCGATTTTAGCTTGTTTTGCAAGTCCTCCTTGTGGGTTGCGGCATAGAAATGCAGTGTATACATGATATTATCATAGCCTGTGACAGGGTCCTTGACTGCCTCATCCACATCCTGGCTCCAGTTAGGTGTGCCTATCAGTATGACTGCATCCTTGTCGTAGCTTCTGATTGACGGAATGACCTCGCTGGCATAAAACTTCACATCTCCCCAGGTCGCACCTTTGCACGGCTCATTGCAAATCTCGTAAATCACGTTGTTGTATGAGGCATACTGCTGTGCCATTTTGGCAAAAAATGTCTTTGCCACATCACTGTAGCGGTTTGGATTGCCCTCGTTTAGCACATGCCAGTCGATGATGACATACATGTCGTTGTTGAACGCGTACTGCACTCCGTTTTGCACAAGTGTCTCAAGCTGCTGCCTGTCACCGTCTGTGCAGTAGCCACCGCTTTCGTAGGTGTACATGGCGAGCCTCACCACGTTTGCTCCAAAGCTTTTCAGTGTGGCAAAGCAATCATTGGTCACATACTGCGGATACCACGCAAGACCGTGTGTGCTGACTCCGCGAAGCTGCACCTCGTTGTTATTTTGATCAACGAGCTTGCTGCCCTCCACATGCAGCTTACCGTTTACTGACGGACAGGCAAGAACTGAGCTCTCCTGTCCGTTTTCTGTGGAGAGCTGCTCTGTGTCAGCCACATTCTGATTTTCTGTACTGTTTTGCGTACTGTCCTCAGTATTATTTTCTGCAGAATTCACCGACTCCGTGGCTTTCTCATCCGTCTGTGATTCTGTCGCCTTGTTGCCCTTGTTACCACATCCTGTAAAAATCCCAAGCACCAGCACTGCAGCCAATACCAATGCTATATATTTCTTCATATTGTTATACTGTCTGACTGATTACTGAATTGATGTAACCTTGTAGTCCTCAGCCTCTACAGTCTCCTTTAATTTCTCATCGGAAATGTCAGAGCTTAATGTCACTACTGCAGTTCCGCTCTCATGGCTTACTGCTGCCTCACTAACTGCATCAAGCGCCTCGAGTGCCTTCTTTACTCTTGCCTCGCAGTGGCCGCACATCATTCCTTCGATATTCATTGTCTTTGTCATTGATTTTTCCTCACTTTCATTTGGTTTATTTGTTTTGTTTTTTCTATCTGGTGTTGCTTTTCTGTCATGCTTAGGATCATACACCCTGCACAGATTCAGCCGCAGGGCATTGGTAACAACGCAGAAGCTCGACAGGCTCATCGCCGCCGCTCCAAACATCGGATTGAGCTTCCATCCTAATAAAGGATACCACAAACCGGCCGCAAGTGGAATACCTATTACATTATAGAAAAATGCCCAGAACAGGTTTTCGTGTATATTTGTCAATGTAGCACGGCTTAACCGCACGGCTGCCGGTACATCTATCAGGCGGCTCTTCATCAGGACAACATCCGCTGCATCTATTGCCACATCACTTCCCGCGCCGATTGCAATTCCAATATCCGCACGTGTGAGCGCCGGTGCATCATTGATTCCGTCACCAACCATGGCTACCCTGCCCTGTTTTTTTAGCTTCCTTATGACAGCCTCCTTACCATCCGGAAGCACACCTGCGATGACTTCATCCACTCCCGCCTGCTTTCCAATGGCATTGGCAGTCTGCTCGTTGTCACCGGTGAGCATAACAACTCTGATACCCATATTTTTAAGCTGTCTGACAGCTTCCGGACTGTCCTCCTTTATTGTATCTGCAACGGCTATGATACCGCAAAGCCTGTCATCTGCGGCAAAGAACAGAGGAGTTTTTCCTTCCTTTGAAAATTCGACAGCTTTCGCACGCATATCATCTGACACTTTTACGAATTTGCTGACAAAAGCAAGATTTCCTGCTTTTATCATTTTGCCTGCAAGTATTGCAGTCAGACCATTTCCTACAACAGCGCTAAAATCCGTCACCTCTGCGACAGCGATTTCATCCGTTTTAGCGCGCTCCATAATGGCTTTTGCAAGCGGATGCTCGCTCTTGACCTCGACTGATGCGGCTATTGCAAGAAGCTTTCCGGCATTATTGCCGGTTCCCTCAAAAAATGTCTCATCCGGCACGATATCCGTCACCTTCGGCTCACCGCTTGTTATGGTGCCTGTCTTATCAAGAGCCACAATCTGTGTACGGCCTGTTGCCTCAAGGCTTGCCGCTGTCTTGAAGAGTATACCGCTCTTTGCACCCTTGCCATTTCCTACCATTATCGCAACAGGAGTTGCCAGTCCAAGTGCACACGGACAGCTTATCACGAGCACCGAAATGCCTCTGGCAAGCGCAAAGCCCACGGTCTCACCGGCTATAAGCCATGCTATTATTGTAATGATTGCAATTGTAATAACCGCTGGCACAAATACTCCCGATACCCTGTCTGCGATTTTTGCAATAGGTGCCTTTGTCGCTGCGGCATCAGAAACCATCTGTATAATCTGTGAGAGTGTGGTGTCTTCGCCTACTCTCGTTGCGCGGCATTTTATAAAGCCTGACTGGTTCACTGTGGCAGCGCTTACTGCGTCTTTCGGCTGCTTATCCACAGGGATGCTCTCTCCAGTGAGTGCCGATTCGTTGACAGCGGTTGTTCCATCTATTATTTCACCGTCCACAGGGATATTTTCACCCGGTCTGACCACGAAAATATCGCCCTTTTTCACTGCATCCACAGAAATTTCCTGCTCCACGCCATCCCTTACAACGGTTGCTGTCTTTGGGGCAAGCTGCATCAGGCTCTTTAAAGCGTCTGTTGTTTTGCCCTTTGAGTGCGCTTCAAGCATTTTTCCGACAGTAATCAGTGCCAAAATCATGGCTGCGGATTCAAAATAAAACTCATGCATATATGACATGACCGCATCCATATCGCCATTCACCTGCGCAGCTGTCATGGCAAAAAGTGCATACACGCTGTATCCAAACGATGCCGCAGAGCCAAGCGAAACAAGCGTATCCATGTTGGGAGCGCCGTGAATCAAACCCTTAAAGCCACTGATAAAAAACTTCTGGTTTATGACCATTACCGCCACTGTAAGCAGAAGCTGCAAAAGCCCCATAGCCACATGGTTTCCATTGAAGAACTCAGGCAACGGCCAGCCCCACATCATATGTCCCATGGAAAAATACATGAGAACAACTAAGAATATGAGCGATGCTATAAGCCTGTTGCGCAGCTTCGGTGTCTCTCTGTCTACAAGCGCATCCTGCGCTGCCTTTAGCTGCTCTAAGCTGTTATTTGCTTTGTCATTATCTGATTCTGTTGCTGTGCCTTTGGGACTCGCTCCATAGCCCGCCTGCTCTACTGCCTCCACTATCTGCGCATCTGTCGCGCTTCCCTCGACTCCCATCGAGTTGGTCAAAAGGCTGACAGAGCAGCTCGTCACACCATCAACCTTAGAGACCGCCTTTTCCACTCTGGCAGAGCATGCCGCACAGCTCATTCCTGTAACTGTATATTGCTTCATACTGTCTGTATTTCCTTCTTTCTACTATTCGAATCTAACTATTCAGAAGCCTTTTCTAAAATCTCTCAATTCCTGTCACCTTGAAATCCAGTCTTTCGATGGCAAATGTGATTTCCTCATCGCTTAGCTCTCTGGTTGCCTCAACATGTGCCACGCCATGCTTTAAATCCACCTCTGCCGATACTCCGCTCATCTTCTGAAGTGAGCGTGTGACTGAGTTCTTGCAGTTCATGCAGTGCATTCCGTCTATGTGCACATCTGCTCTCGTGACTATCTCGCCTGTAAGCTGTACTGTGGCTTCCTCGTCCTCCTTCATGGCTCCACCGCCACAGCAGGCGCCCTCGCCCTTTGAATGCTTTATAGTCTCCTTTAAGCCCACAATCACCAGTGCGGCAATTATTGCTATTATTAATATTGTGATTATTGTACTCATTTTTATACCTGCCTTCTTATAATACTACTTCATAAGCTTCTGCAGTGTGTTCAAAAGCTCATCTATTGTCTCATCCTTGCCGGCTCTTATGTCATCTGCCACACACGTCTTTATATGATTGGCCAAAAGGACTTTATTGAAGCTGTTGAGCGCAGCATTTGCGGCCGCCACCTGTGTGATGATGTCAGGGCAGTAGCAATCCTCATCCAGCATACGCTTGATTCCACGGATCTGCCCCTCTATACGGCTAAGTCTGTTGATGAGATCCTTATATTCCTTCTCTGACCGCTCTTTTTTGCGGTTGCAGCAACAGCATTTGGTTTCTTTTTCTGTCATGGGTGCCTCCCTTCTTTCTTCATTCCACATTTGTTGTATATGTCTAACCATACCCCTTATGGGTATCTGTCTTTAAGAGCATTATATACCCCGGTAGGGTATATTGCAAGGGCAGATTTCCTTATTGAGAAATTTTCATGTTATCTTCTGCTCCTCCCTCATGTTCTACAATAACCCGGTCTGTTATATTCTCCTTATTTTCTCCATCAAGAATATAATACTCCCCACTATACGGCACTTTATAGCTCACCTTAACGTCTCTGCTTATAGCTCCCAGTTTTTCAGCTTCTTTTGCCTCCGCCAGCAAAATATATACATCCTCATAACCGGTATATGAGTATATGCTTACCGTTTCATCTTTTTCCAAATAAACAGTCGGACCGCTATATTTTCTATACACCAGATCACGTACCGAATCATTATTAACATCAATTAATGCCTGAATATGTTCAATCATATCGGCTGCAAATGACCTCACCGGCGTGATACACATACACAAGACAACTACAGTCACAACCGCTATCGCAGCAAAATATGCAGGATATCGTTTTGAGCTGTGAGTGGTATGTAATTCCTCGATACATTCTTTTCTTACCTGCTCAATATCAGGCATTTCATGCTGCGCTGCCTGTCTAAAAATATCATTTTTTTTCATTCTGCATCAATCCTCCTTATCCAAATTTTGCCTAAGCTCCCTTAGGGTACGATATAATCTGTTTTTTATGGTTGATTCCTTTACAGAAAAAAGGAGCGCTATTTCTGAAATATTTTTATCCATATAATAATATAGATAAAATATTTTTTTAGTAAGTTCATCCTTCGCAGAAAGATATGTAAACACACTTTGTACTGTTTCTTTTGATATTGCTATATCGTCAAACGAAGTCTGTTGTACAGCTATATCATTTTCATCTGCCGACAAAATATTATAATCGTTCATTTCCTCAATGCCACGAAGCTTTTCTTTTAATTTATAATGACGAAAAATTTTTCTCTTTGCTATTTGCATTACAAGTGCATCCGGCTGCTTAAAATATGATATTCCATGTTTTCGTATTATTTTAACAACCTCTGTATAGGTTTCCTGAAATATATCTGCTACATCTTCAGTTTTTCCACATTTTACAATGATGTACGCTAAAACCTTCTGATTGGTTGAGGCATATAGCTCATTAAAAAAGTCATCCTGTGCCTTATTAATCAATCTGCATCCCTCCCTTCACTATATATGTGTCCCACACCATAGAAAAAGTTTCATGTTATACCATACTTTTATAATAAAAGCATGCAAGCTGTGTCCTGTCCCTCAGCTGCAGCTTTTCGAGTATGACACTGATATAGTTTCGTACGGTTCCCTCACTCAGATACAGCTCATCCGCTATTTCCCTGTTGTTTAGTCCTTCTGCAACCAGCTCTATGATTGAAAGCTCCTTGCCGCTTATATCATAGTTCTTCATTGCGTCAATGAACCGGGCCTGACCGGTGCCTGATGAAGCTTTACCATCAGCTCCGAACAGGTGTGGTATCCTGTCCATTATCTGTGTTCCAAACACTGTCTGTCCGTTGTTTACAGCTCTAAGTGCCGGGGCAATACTCTCAAAGGCCTGTTTTAGTATATAGCCCTTCGCACCCAGCGAGATTGCTTTTACAATGTATTCATCATCCGAAAATGTGGTCAGAAGAAGTATTTTGGCATCCAGATATTTTCCGAGTATTTTTTCTGCTGCTTCAAGACCTGTCATGCCCTGCATCCTTATATCCATGAGCATCACATCGGGCATATGCTCCTCGTACAGCTTTACCGCCTGCTGCCCGCTGTCTCCAACCGCAGACACCTCTATGTCATCCTGTGCGCTCAGTATTGTATTCAGCGAAAGTGATACGAGATTATCATCATCTATTATTACTATCTTCATGTCCTGTTCCTTTCTTATTCATGCCTTGATTTTTATGCATTTTGTATATCCTCACTTCTTCATGAGCGTCACAAATATCCTGAAACCATCGTCTGCCTTTATACGCATGATTCCTCCTATCGCTGCAACACGCTCCTTTATATTTTTTATGCCTATTCCATCTCCTGTTTCTCCCGAAAGGCTTCTTTCGTCAACCGATGTGCCGTTGTCCATTATCTCAAGCTGGTAAAAGGCGGGATGCTCTCTGACTATTATCCTGATTTCATCGCCGTTACTGTGCTTAACTGCGTTGTTTACCGCTTCCTTTGCAATTGCAATAAAAGCATACTTGACATCTCTTGGCACATCATCCTCACAGTCGTATTCGAGTGAAAATGCAAATGCACTGTCTGTAGGCTTAAGCTTCGCAAGCGCCTGACGCAAATCGACCGATTCATCGTACAAATCATGAACGCTTTTTCTCATGCTGTCCATTGCCGTATCAAGTGTACTCTTTAGATCTGCGATAGGCGCTTTAAGCTTTTCATCGGTATTTATCACACCGATTGCTCCCACCTGCAAAATAGAGCGCGTAATCATGTGCCCCACGTTGTCGTGTATCTCTCTTGCGATACGGTTTCTCTCCTTTAGCGTGGCATTGTATATCTGCGCATTCTGCTTCTCGATAAGCTGGTGATTCATCTGCTCCATAAGCATGTCGTGCTCCATGGACGCATCTCTCATGCTGTGCAGCTTCATCTGATACCCCAAAAGCAGCTCTGTGAAATACGAAAGCATTACCGCAAAAGCCATGAGAAGTACAACCTCCAGGATATAAAAAATCCCGGGTGCTATATGTTTTATCTTTAAAATACAGTCCACCGATACAGCTATCCCCACTAAAGCTGCAGCCATCCTCGACACCGTGTATTTTTTCTTTCTGAATACCATCGCTGCATACGGCAGCATAAAAAATGATGGTGCAAAAAATACTCCGGACAGAATATAAACCGCCAGAATCAAATCCAAAGCCCGGTCTGCCGTTTTGCTCTCCTTAGCAGGACTCATCTGCGGCACATCCTGCATGTCTATAAATGTGCACACGGTTATTCCTGTAAGTATGCACGCTATCATGACGTAATCGACCTGAAGGGATACCACCATAAGCATCACGCATGATAGAACTATTAAAAACTGACTACATATCTTATACATCAAAAGCCTCCATTTCCGTAAAATAAGCTTACAACAAATTCCATCAAACGTCACTATGACAAATGTCATTTTTTACACAACAATGCCTCATCCAAACATAAATACGAATGTGACATTTGACACTTACTTTCCGGCACGCCATATAGTAATCTGTTATTGAGCCGGATATCAGGCTTGCAACTGAAAATACAACATTATGGAGGCAATTCAATGGATACAACCAAAAATGCGATAGAAGTAACCAACCTTGTAAAACGCTACAAGGAGCTTGTGGCACTCGACCATTTCAATCTGACCGTTAAAACCGGCGAGATTTTCGGATTGCTCGGACCAAACGGCTCCGGAAAGACCACAACTATAAACTGCATACTCTCCCTGCTCACATACGACAAGGGCGATATAAAGGTATTCGGGCAGGAAATGTACTCAAACAGCTACGATATCAAACGCGAAATCGGCGTGGTCATGCAGAATGTGGCCGTGTACGACGAGCTGACTGTATATGAAAATATCGACTATTTCTGCGGTCTTTACGTAAGTGACAAAAAGCTACGCGAAAAATATGTAAAGGAAGCAATGGATTTCGTGGACATAGCGGATTACAGCAAATTTCTGCCAAAGAAGCTCTCAGGCGGACTTTTGAGACGTCTCAACATCGCGTGTGGCATAGCACACAAGCCAAAGCTCATCTTCTTCGATGAACCGACCGTGGCTGTTGACCCTCAAAGCAGAAACAAGATTCTGGAGGGTATCAAAAAACTAAACCGTGATGGTGCGACAATCATCTACACCTCACACTACATGGAGGAGGTTGAGCAGCTCTGTGACCGAATACTCATCATGGACAAGGGCAAGGCGCTCGCGCTCGGCACAAAGGATGAGCTAAAGCGCATGATCAAAAATACAGAGACAATAAACGTAGAAATCGCAGACCTGTCAGAAGCACAGCTTGACGCATTAAAGCAGCTGCACAATGCATATCAGGTCAGCTTTGAAAACGGACAGCTTCGGATTTATTTCAGTGGCGGACGCCACAATATAATCCATGTGCTTGATTATCTAGAGCAGAATAATCTGTCCTTCGGTCAGGTGTACACGCAGCTTCCGACTCTTAACGACGTATTCTTAGAGATTACCGGAAAGGAGCTTAGGGATTGATGAATGGACTAAAATTATTTTTTCACAACGCAAAATACACCATGCTAAGCATGTTCCGCCTGAAAGTCACGCTGTTTTGGACACTTGCATTTCCACTGTTGCTCGCCACCTTTATGTATATGGCATTCGGAAATCTGTTTGAAAAGGATGAAATGTTTAAGACAATAAATGTAGCAGTGGTTGAATCTGAAAATGATGACACTCTGATGAGCGTGCTTGAGTCTCTCGATGTAAACCATACTGATTCAGCCAGTAAATCCGACGACAAGGCCGACAGTTCAAATTCATTTTCAGACCTCATAAACATGAAGCTAATGGATAGCTCAGCAGCCAAAAAAGCTCTAAATGACAAAAAAGTGACCGGCATTATTTACACAGAGGATGCTTCACTTGTAGTGGATGAAAACTCATACAATGCCACAATACTTGAATGCATCCTGACACAGTACAAACAGCAAAAAAACGTATTTGCAAACATAGCAAAGACAAATCCAGCTGCACTTGAGACTGCAATTGCCGGACTATCTGACACCACATCAGAGTATAAAGAGATTTCTCTTTCATCGGGAAATCAGGATGAATACACCAATTACTTTTACGCTGTATTTGCGATGAGCTGCCTGTTCGCCTCATTTTCTGCTGTGACAGCTACAAACCGTCTGCTTGCAAACACAAGTCCTCTCGGCATGCGAAAAAGCCTTGTGCCGGCAAGCAAAAACACCCTTATCTTTTCAGAGTATATATCACTCTTAATCATCCATTTTGTTGTCGAACTAATTGCATTAGTCTACATGACACTACTCGGTGTGGACTTCGGAAACAAATATCCGGCAATCATCCTGACACTGTTTTTCGGCTGCATGATTGGACTTTCAATCGGAGTGATAATAGGTGCCATTCCCAAGCTTACAGAGGGCAGCAAAATCGGTATCTCTGTCGGAATCGGCATGGTGCTTTCCGTGCTTGCGGATTTATGCGCCAACGGGATAAAGGATATGATTGAGCACAAGCTTCCGATTGCTAACCGCCTCAACCCTGCCTGTCTCATATCCGACTGCTTTTACTCGCTCAACGTATATGACAGCTACGACAGATTTTTCAGAAACATATCAATCATGGCAGTAGAATCAGTGATTCTTTTAATCATTGCCTTTGTACTGCTTCGGAGGGAAAAATATGCAAGTATTTAAATCATATTTCAAAATACTCAACAGACATATGGGCCAGATGATTATGTACCTGTCCATATTCATAGGTGTCATGGTCGTTCTCACTGCGACACGCACAAACAAAGCTGAAGATGATTATGAAGCCACCAAGCCCAAATTTGCGGTGTTTGACTATGACAAATCATCAGAAAGCAAAGCTCTGACAGCCTATCTTAAAAAGACATGCACACAAAAAAATATTAAAAATGACAAAAAGGAAACTATGCAGGATGAGTTGTTTGCCAGAAACGTAAACTGTGTTCTCATCATAAAAGAAGGCTTCAAGCTTGATGTTGTGACCATACCGGGTACGCAGGCAGCGACCACCTTTGAGTCTGCCATAAACAGCTTTACGAAAACGTACAATACTTACATTGCTTCCGGCTACTCTGAAGCTGATGCTCTAGCCGCAGTAAATACCTCGCTAAGCCAGAAGGCTTCTGTCTCACTGCTCAGTGGCAAAAATGTCACCTCGCACTCAGGGATATACTACTGCTTCAGTTATCTGGGATGGGTGCTCCTTGTCATGATGATTGCAGGTATAGCTCCTGTTCTTCAGGTTTTCTCCAAAAAAGAAATCAAGGAGAGAATATCCTGCTCATCCTATAAATTTGCAAACTACAACCGCGAGCTGCTTTTGGGTGTGATTTTAACCGGACTTGTGGTATGCGCTGTAATTTTTGCCTCAGCTACAATCATGTTTAAAGGCAGCACATTCTCGTTTTCAGGTTTCCTGTTCACACTCAACATGCTCTGCTACATGCTCGTTTCACTGGCATTTGCCTTTTTCATAAGTAAAATCACCTCAAACAGTGAGATACTGAACATGTTTGCAAACACAGTGTCACTCGGCATGGCATTCCTGTGCGGTATATTTGTGCCGGAGGAATTTCTAAGTGATGGCATCATAAAAGCCGCTCACTTCCTGCCTGCCTACTGGTACAACCAGGCTGTAAAAAATATTGACTTTCATCCGGTCAGGGAGCTTGGCTTTATTTCAATATGCATGGGAATACAGCTTCTGTTTGCTGCCGCAATAATTGTCGTTGCCCTTCGCATCACAAAAGCGCCTGACGGCTTCAAAAAGCATACAGCAGCTGTAGCTGCTCATAAATAGCTCTGCCTCATATAAATATATACAACGAAAAAGCCGGTACATCATGCTTCCATGAATGTACCGGCTTTAAATACTTAGCAGTCCGTACGGGAATCGAACCCGTGTTTCCGCCGTGAGAGGGCGGCGTCTTAACCGCTTGACCAACGAACCGTGTATTATAATATCATGGTCAAACGAATAATGCAAGTATTTTTTTAATTTTTTTCAAAAAAATTTTCCGTTCATTTACCTTAAACATTTTCCCTTTAAATGCTTCTGGCTTTAATTCCATTTTCGTCCCTATGTATGCTCTGCGACAATCTATCATATTCCGGCTCCTTATCCCAAAGCACACGTTCTTATCCTCATATTTTATTTATACGTTTTCCTCTTGAGTAAGATTATACACTACTTTGGTCACACAACGGTCACACGGAGCACTTTTCCACGGATTTTGTAAAAAGTATACATTGAAAATGCCGAAAACTGTACAATTTTAGACAATTTTCGGCATTTGCGTATTTTTTATTCGTTATAATCAACTATTATTTATTATATTTTTTGTATATCTTTTCAAACGCAGGCATGGAGCGCTTTATCATTTCCCTGTCATCCTCCTTTGCCTTCTCGCAGAATGCATTGCTGTCATCCTCGAGAGCCTTTACAAACATATAAAAGGAAAATCCACTGCGCCTCGCGGCTGTCAGCAAAAAACTTTATGAATTCAACCATAATGATTTTCAGTGTCCCGGTTAGCAGCTTAGCTAGTCCAAGAAATCGTCCGCATGCCCCTTTGATGTTTTTACATTGGCCTTCACAACCTGCTTAATTGCCTTTTTTCGTTTGCCTTGATTAATTTCATAAGATTGCATAAATCAACCTTCTCCTTCCATACCTTTCCTCCAAGAATTTATTTAATGTTTAAATATCTAAACCTGTTTGCATTTTTATCTATCATCCTTATTTTCATAAAAGGCTTTTTCACACCTTTCTTATAAATCACCCCACATTCACTATTGGGACTGCCTTCGAGAGTGATTTTGTCTATTTCTGAAAAAGCGATTACTTTTTCTTTTCCAAACAGCCATTTATATCTGATTTTTCTGTTTTCTATAGTATATTTGTATGTGCATGTATGTATAGCTGATATGACAGAAAAAACTAGGCATACTACCCAAAACAGATATAAATCTGGTCTGTTATCTGCAACTACAATTGTCATGATTAGGAATCCTAAAAACACCAATACTGTTACTATGGATCCCCCTTTATAGAAGTTTGGTCGATAAATCACAAATCGTTCTGTATTATTTATATCTTCGGGTGGTGTTAAGTTATAGAGTTTCATCATATCCTTTTCAAACCAATCTTTGAATTTAATAGAATGTTTACTTAATAACGTAAGTCCTATTCCGTACGCCGCAAAAATGGATAGCACAATAATCATTATTACAAATCCAGTGAATGCTCTGGGCTCATTAATATTGGATGGTACAAAGAAAGCAATTAATAGCAAAATTGCAATCAAGCTTAAAGTACATCCATAAATAATACGCCCCATGAAAGTTCCTATTTCTGTTTCTTTCTTTTTCTTCTTTTTTGTATCTTCTTTATATAATTTATTACTCATCTTATACCCCTTTTAAAACAAGCTCATTATGCATACAATTCCTATTACCAGGAAAATTGAGCCAAATCCATAACCGAACAATTTTGCTTTCTTTTCCACAGAACCATTGGGGAACTCTTTATCATCAATGTGGATATAAATAGTTTTCTGGAAATTTAGATTATCAGCTATTTTGGTTACTATGGTTTCTTTTTGGGAATCATCGTATTTAAAGCAGACTTTTCACCCAAAAATCATTTATAAAGAATACCTGTATAATTGTTCAACACATCATATGGTTGTATTACATTCGATACCATCGAAATCTCCAGTTTGTAGATAGTATTTAAATCGCCAACTGCTCCTTCAACCGGAGTATATCTGTCAATATAAACATTTGTCTTCTTTTTTGTCGTAATAATCAATGCCACATAGTCATCCGTAGTAACCAGTTTATAATAAACATCTTCATCTGGAAAACTCTCACGTGCTCTGCTCACTATATTAGCAAAATTATAACGCTCGGATTCCTCTCCTAATGGTTCTTCTCCACCATCAATTGCAGTCTGAAGTTCTTCAAGTACCTTCACTGTTCTGTCGTCATTTTTTCTGTTGTCAGCAATTGACTGAATAGTGGTTCCCAGACAGATTACTAGAATGATAGCAGCCATAATAGCTAATGCTGAAACAACTCCGATTACGATTTCTCGTTTCTTTTTCTTCTTTTCCATCTCCGTTAACTGTGTAGCTGCAAACTGCCGCGAAAAAGTATCAGCATGCTCATTTCCATAGGCAATAAATGCCTCTTCTGTATTATATCCTGGATACATCTGGTAGATCTGGTTTTCTGAACAAAACTTCTCCATTCGCCAATAAAATGGAATATACCATGAGGTATATTTTCTACGTCGAACAAAAAATATAAGCAGCCCTATTACAATTATAGAAAAATATCCTGTCATAAGAATTGCGTCTTCCAATCCTTGTATACGAGAGGCTTCTTTCTCCGGTATAACTGCGATGATACTGTAATCTCCACTATCTTCATCCTTAGACCAGTAAGTGTTAAGACGTCCTCCGTAAGACCATCCAGTGGGATCTACCCCAAGATCAGTCAATGAATAGACAACGTGCTTTCCTTTATTCGGATCCTTAACAGATAATGTAAGTCCATCCTCCTGAACTACACCTGTCACAGTCATAGTTCCTTTTAATTGCTGGCCTGTTGCAGCTTTAATCGCATCAAATCCAAGACCAAACCCAAAAAACCATACACATGTAAGGACAAAATTAAGAACAATAAAACGAATCAAGCTTGCCCAAAGATTGTATCTCAAAGATTTTTCTAACTGTTCCTTTTCTGAAGAAGGGATGCCTGGCATGGTAATATACCAGGAAGCAATCATTTCTCGTCTTGTTTCATTTTCATTTGCGCGTTTGATATTAGCAGCATCTCGTACAGTTGTTGCCACCCCCATAAGCACACTCCTTTCACATATTTTTCCTCAGTATCTCTATTTTATGGCAATACTAACTTTATCTAACCAATTCTCGGTTAAATCAGTTAAATCCCCTAAACATTTCCTCATCTATATAACAGCCAGCCTTGTCATACTCCGTGAGATTTATGGCACAGTCAAACGAGCCTATCATGCCTTCTATCGGCTGTATAAATCCATTCCAACCCTCGCCCTTCATGCCCTGTCGCAGCCTCTTCCAATCTGTAAACATACGCACCGCAGGACGACCATGTTTACCCTCAATCGTAGCCAGTGCAATGGTCGTATCCTTCTCAATTACCACCTTGCCATTTTCGTCGGGACTTGGCATATCGTTGTCTGCCTTCATTGGAATTAAAAACTTTGCTTTCACAAGCTCTCTCGACATGAAAGAAAAATATAGCTTATAGATCAGCTCCTTATCCGGTGTATCTGGGTGTCCAAGCTCCGCTATCAGTAAAATCCATCTCTCCAGATCCGGATTCATAACCGGTCTGTTTATCTCTGGAAGATTGCTAAAATCCGGCTTTTCGACTATCTTCTCTGCCGATATCGAGGTATTACTATTGACCACACGCACTCCGCAGGCTCCATTCATATAAAAAATGCTTCCAAAAAAGTCGCTTATCGCATTGCTCTGATCGTTTTTTATCTCTCTTATTTCGTATTTTTCAGCTGGGAATGTTGCTCCTATCACATCCTTATAGGGTTTTGTGAGTATCCATATATCCGGTGGTGTACACATATAAGTACCATCTTTCTGATCAACCGTTTCTGAAAACATGGCCGGTTCACCGGTTATTTTGCTGTATACACAATATATCTGTGATACAGAGAGCATTTTGGTCACAATTGCCTCTGCAAGCTTTGCTATCTTCTGCATATCTTTCGCTCTATCTGCATCAGTAGCTGTCGGCAGTACCTTGCATCTATACCAGCTATACAGTCGCCACATTTCTGCACCGTCCGTGATGCTCATACGGTCAAGCTCGTCCTGTGTCAGATCGATCTGTCTGTGAAAGACCATCTGATTACCCAACGCCTTCACATATGCATCATGAACATCGGATACGCTTGCCTGTCTCGAATAAAGCACAGTACCACATCGAAACGGAAAATCTGCCGCGCACTCCAGCTTTAATCCCACATGACAATCCTTGGCCTCATCTGCCCTTTTCCCGGGTTCAAGCTCTATTCCAAGCACTGTCGTCAGTAATATTTCCCCCTCCTCGTCATCCGAGAAGTTGGTTACGTAGACTGCTGCCCCCACTCTCACAGTTCCCTTCACATAGCCCACGACCACAATATCCTTTGTGTTCAAGAGAGCAAACCTGTCCTCAACTCCAAGCACAAAGCTTGCCGGCTCATCATTCTCCTTCTTTTTAAACGCATCAAAAATTCCCATAACTTGATTTCCTCCTGTATTCTCTTATATGTATGTAATCCTGTTGTCAAATAGAGACCGCCACTATGAGCTGGTCGACATCCACTCCATAAAAAATCTTTTCACGTCACTGTAATTTTAGCTTTAATATCTGGTATTTCTAACTGATTCATTTATCATCCTCGTTATGAAGTTTTGTTCTTTCGTATACCTAGGGGCAAATTTCGCTTTAACCTATGAATTCCTCTACGGAATTCTGACTCAATTTATAGTAATCGGTCACCGAAAAGTTTTGCCTTCGGCAATGGTTATGGAGGTAGTTGGATTTATTAGATTTTACTTCTAAGAAAGTCCTAAAGTATAACCATAATTAAGTATAATATATGTTAATACTACTAATATTGCTTCTAACGTCATATTCTGATACAATCTTTCCCCATTGATATTTTTCACCTTGAAGTAATCCCATTTCTGTTAAAATTTTATCATGTATCTTTTTTCTGTCTCTCTCGTTTGATTCAGAAAATTTTTCATCACAACAAATTAAAGACACCATATAAATTATTCCATCTCGAAAGAATAAACTCATAATAAATTGCCTGCCATAAATCGTTTGATGCTCGTCTAAATAAATTATTCTAACTCCATCTTGTCCATTATAAAATTTTGTTGTTTTAAATTTATCAAATGAATAATTGGGCCCGATAACTAATCCTTCTCGCGTACTTACTTCACCATTCGTAACATCTATCATATCTAAAATTCCTACTTTCTTAATGTAATATTATCAACCTTAACTAAAATGCCTTTTTGTATATAATCATTTGCATTTGGTACAAAATATTGTGGCAACCCTCCTTTTCCAAATTGCGGATTTGCATTAGTTATTCCATATGCACTCGCTATTTCCTCATTAAAGACATATCCTTGCATCTCCCCCCTATACCCATGTATAGGATGCTTTTCAACCTGCAATCCTTCAAAAACATTAGTTGCATCTCCTCCAGATTGCTCAATGGCATCCAATGTTGTAAAATACTCTGTTCCATTTGGTTCTCCTCTGTACAGTATTGTCCCTTTTTTAACAACAGTATCTACATAATCATCAACTCCTATGTATTTTCCAGTTCCTTGCCAACTTCGTGCCAACTGAGATGGCGTTGCATTTTCCCATACTACTTTGTCTGAGCCATAAGTTTCCCTAAAATATCTACACCATTCTTCTCCTGAATAAGAAGATGTACTTCCACCCTCTACAGCCGAACCCACATCCGCATCATTTAATACTGCGCCACCGTCAGTTCCCACATCTCCAAGCTTCGGTTTCGCCAGTTTCTTCGCTCCTGCTTCAATTCCATTCAGTCCTTTCGCAGTTGCCATACTTGCTGCCATACCTGCTATCATTCCTGCGGTCTGGTTTCCGGTTAAATCCGTCGTATACTTCTGGGCTCCTGCACCTGCTGCTGTTGCAATTCCTTCTTTTGCAACGATTGTTGCTCCACTTCGAAATGTCAGGTTTCCTGCTGAGGCCGCCTGACCGATTGGAATCATTGCGGATGCTGCAAATGCAAAGACACTTTCTGTCAGATAATATGCTTCCTCATTTCCTTGGAATACCACATATTTTAAGTCATTTACTGCGGTACTGTCAATATCTCCGATGCTTCCATAATAAATATCCTGGGCACCTTCCGCAGAATCTGCGACTCCAAAAATAGTCGTTCCGGTTCCAACAATACCCTCTGCGGCTGCAACAATTGGTGTTGCTGTTCCCCATGATGCGACTATACATACTCCGCCTACTACAAGCAAACCCACTCCGGCAACGGTCTTCCACACTCCCTGCGTCTCACGTTCTTCCGCTGCATCCTTTAGGTTCTGTTCCGCTTCACAGATTGCATCATATACATCTTTATTGTCTTCATGCTGCTGATAAAACAATTCACTGATATTGGCAAGTGCATACACGTCCTTATCTGTATAAAAGCTGTTGCTTTCATAATTTGCAATTGTTCCCTGGTTCAACCCTACTTTTGCAATACAGCTGTTCAGGCTCGAAATTAATAAGTCTACAGAATTCTCCAGCGCTGTTACGGTACTACTTTCCTGATTTTGGATTGTTGTAATAAAATTCAATAGCTCCTGATCCAACTGCTCATGTAAACCAATTATTTTATAACTTGTTTTTCCTCATCAAGCTTTACTATATTTGAATTTAACCATCCCTCATATGCATATTTGTCAACTCGATCCAACTTCAGCTTTTCCCCTATCTTACAGTCATTTGTACTAACCAAATATTCTCCGTTTTTTTCCTTTATAATTGAAACCCTCTCTTCATTCACCTTTCCATAAGTTGCAATTTTGTAAATTTCATCTACATCTGATATATTCACTAATTTACTGTATACTCCTGTATTATATTTATCTTTAAATGTACAATCAGTTTTCTTTAGATCTGATGTTATAATAATATAATTACCATCAGCATCTCTTGAAAATTTATATTCATTTCCTTTATAATAAGCATATTTTCCATTTTTTACCATTTTTTCACCTCTCTGAAATGTTCGCCATCAAAAATAGCTACGATAGAATCTTCTGAATCAATTACCCTATGCAATTCAGCACCTTCTATTGGTTCCAGGTTACCATCAACTGTCCATTCTGGAATAACTTCTCCATTCCTTGCACCTGTAAATCCATTACGTGTACATGGGGCAGGGTCTGTATTTCCCCCACCAAATTCTGTTCCATACGGTATTCCAATCCTATCCACATCATCCGTCATAAATTTAATATAACCATATGCATTTCCACCTTCTGGATATGGTCTAATATCACTATTTATTGTATAGTCTAATCTTGATGATTCTACAACATTATCATAACCATGAATATGTGAAACATCATCATATCTTGCTATATAGCCTCTGATAGTACTATATCCGTCATCTCCTATGTATTTTCCTATATCCTCAAAGGGAATAGTTTTTTGAATCACTGTATTACTATCAATCTTAGGCACTGCTTCTCTTATATTTTTTAATTTTCCAATTTGTTCTGCTGACAATTCATTTACATCTGCTAAACGAAGTGTATTAAACTCATCTAATGTCAAACTTTCATTAGCTAACACAGATTTTAAATTATTTCTTGCAAACGCTGAACCTCCGCCGTCTCCAACATCTCCAAGCTTCGGTTTCGCCAGTTTCTTCGCTCCTGCTTCAATTCCATTCAGTCCTTTCGCAGTTGCCATACTTGCTGCCATACCTGCTATCATTCCTGCGGTCTGGTTTCCGGTTAAATCCGTCGTATACTTCTGGGCTCCTGCACCTGCTGCTGTTGCAATTCCTTCTTTTGCAACGATTGTTGCTCCACTTCGAAATGTCAGGTTTCCTGCTGAGGCCGCCTGACCGATTGGAATCATTGCGGATGCTGCAAATGCAAAGACACTTTCTGTCAGATAATATGCTTCCTCATTTCCTTGGAATACCACATATTTTAAGTCATTTACTGCGGTACTGTCAATATCTCCGATGCTTCCATAATAAATATCCTGGGCACCTTCCGCAGAATCTGCGACTCCAAAAATAGTCGTTCCGGTTCCAACAATACCCTCTGCGGCTGCAACAATTGGTGTTGCTGTTCCCCATGATGCGACTATACATACTCCGCCTACTACAAGCAAACCCACTCCGGCAACGGTCTTCCACACTCCCTGCGTCTCACGTTCTTCCGCTGCATCCTTTAGGTTCTGTTCCGCTTCACAGATTGCATCATATACATCTTTATTGTCTTCATGCTGCTGATAAAACAATTCACTGATATTGGCAAGTGCATACACGTCCTTATCTGTATAAAAGCTGTTGCTTTCATAACTTGCAATTGCAGCTGTGTTCAATCCGATTTTTGCAATACAGGTATTCAGACTCGATAGTAACAATTCCACGGAATTCTCCAGTGCTGTCACGGTACTGCTCTCATGGCTCTGAACTTCTGTGATAAGATTTAATAATTCCTGATCCAACTGCTCATGTAGTTCTAATACACCATTCGTACTTGGTGTACCGACACCCGATATATCCGAAATGCCAGAAACTGCTCCCTGTATTTTTCCGGTATAAGACTCCGTATCCGAATAATTGGTGCTTAGTTTTGTCCGGAATGCACGGATTGCCTCCTCGCTAAGTTTAAAATTTGTAGAATTGTCAATATCATAATACCCGGCTTTGTATAATGTCATGTTGTCAAGCAGGTTCTGCGCTGTGACTCTTATACTTGAAAGCATTGTGATATGTACATCTGTCAGATAACTTTTTACTGCATCTCCTGTTTCTCCGGTAAACACTGCATTTTTTATAAAAAAATTAATGCAGTTCTCACAAGTATCAATTTTATTCATCAGATTTTCTAAATTTGTCTTGTACTCCCAGAACAAATCATAGATATCTGTATAATTAATTTGAAACCCTTCCATTTTCCTCTCCTGTCATTCTTATGGTGTCAAACATGTGTCAAATATTCCGGTGCCCTGCTTAAAAAGCTCACTTTGATTCTTATCTTTTTGCACTTGTGAATCAACTAATAAATCAATTGCCATTAAGTCCATCTGCAAAGTAGTACTATATTGGCTTACCGCACTCTTTAACGTTTCATAATCTTCCTGGAGCTTTTTCATTGCATCCGACTGCCCTTTGATTTCCGTTGCGGAAGCCGGTAAGCTTACAGACCGCGAAGCTGTTCTTATCGCATTGGTATTCGAATATACACTTACGTAATCTAAAATCGTTCCCACTTGTCTATCTCCTTTCCTTTTTCATTCCCATCAACTAATTAAAGAAATTACGGATTCTTGTACATAAATCATCCCATGCATTGACCAGGCCAGATAAGATACCATATTTTTCATTCTTTCTCTCGTTTAATGCGTTTATTTCCCAGTTGATTGCATCCTCTGCATCATCGATATTCGAAACATATCCATCATAACTTGTGTAAAGATCCCCACTCTCACATAAATCATAGAAATACTGTGCCCTGCTGCCAGTCCATAAACTTTGATAAAGATCTGAACTTATCATATTCTTCTGATTTTTGTTGATATCATCAATGGCTTCTTTCGCATCATCTAACGTATTATATGCATCCCGCAATCTGTCAATTTTCGCATCAATCTCATTGATTTCCAATTGACATACTTCCTGCTGATGTTCATTACTTGCCTTCTGATTCTTTAAATTTTGATATTTGTTTCTGTCATACTTTTTAGCCATCTTAGTTCCCCATATTCTGCTTCAACTGTCTGACATCCGCACGCTCAATCTCCAACATCTCCATTGCCTTCTGGATATTGGCACACATCATTTTCTCATCATCATCTGAAAATCCCTCAAAAACCACCTTACTAACATCGGAATGCTGGAAATACATTAGTCTATCCCCCACCATTCCCTCTGGGTATGCACATGCTGCATAGTCAAAAAATTGCTCTTTTCCATTTATCTTGACTTTCAGAGCTCTTGCAACAATTACATACTTTTTAATACCTCCACTTACAACTACGATACTTCCCAATGGTAAAAGATAATATACCCATAACAGTGGACACGTGAATTAGTGTAGTACCTACTTTTAGGACACCCTCACCATTTGTATCCCTGTTTAT
>ENA-ORPD01000685-ORPD01000685.1-human-gut-metagenome-genome-assembly--contig:-NODE-685-length-32457-cov-22.420684_pt1 | contig 32457 bp, 44 predicted proteins | sample MGYA00242143_ERZ509076 | MGnify/ENA primary metagenome ERZ509076 (study PRJEB26280, sample SAMEA2338706) | human gut metagenome | biome: human gut; feature: human-associated habitat; material: faeces... | reverse complement strand
TCGCGCATGATGGGATGCGCAGATAGTACCCCGTTCAACGTGCCAGTGTACGATAAAGTCGATATTAAGCAACCGACCACGTGGCGTAAGCCGTTTTTCAAGGGCACAGGCGATGTATGTCTAATCGGACGCACGAAATTACAAGCCTCAAGTATCAACCCGAACGAGTACGTCGCAGTTGATCCGAACCCGGACAAGTCAATTTCTACCGGTAACCCGAGGGGAACAATACTTACGTTGACAGACTTCATAGTACCGTTCGTCTCGCTGTACACAATTGACGGGACGCGTATGTTCTTTGCGGGCCATCATTGTGGAACCGTTACCTCGGCGAGTGTACAATCCGGGGGCTCGTCACAAGAGGCCACGCTTGTTTCTTTACGATTCGTGAAGTGCGGGTTCCGCCTCGTCAACGTGGTAACAGGTGACACCTCTCCGGTACTTGAGTTCGTTCCAGTTGTTACGCTGGTAAACCCCGAACCTGGTTGGGGCATCATAGCACATGTGTCATATGGCTCTTACAACCCAAAAAGACACCACACTGTGAGATAAACACGTTGCTATTTTTATAGTTGCTTTGGCCTATTGCCGAGTGGTTTAGTTGCTTTGGCCTATTGCCGAGTGGTTTAGTTGCTTTGGCCTATTGCCGAGCGGTTAAGAGAAGATAGATATGCGTAATTTTCTATTTTTCTGCGTTTTGGTATTAGCGTCTTGTACAAAGACGGTTTACGTCCCGGTTGAGACCGTGCGTACCGTCGTCAAAGAGGCGCGCGATACCATAATCAAGATACGCCCTCCGAACGAAACGCAGACGGTAACTACCGTGGATACGGTAGCCGTGGCCGAGACGTCTTTAGCACGAGCAAGGGCGGAGGTCAGCAAAGGGTCGTTGACGTTGGACATTCGTAATAAACGCGACTCTATCCCGGTACAGACTAAAGTGATCACGGTCTATAAAACCGACAGTGTTGCTTATCCGGTAGAAGTCCCGGTCGAGATTAAGGTGCGAGCGGTGACATGGTACGATAAGGTTATACGTTGGATTTGTGTAGGTGTAATAGGTCTGTCCTTTTTTGGGATTACGATTTTAGATATTCGTAAGCTATGGGTGAAGTGATAACCATCGTAACATCTATTTTCGGACTGTTGTCTGGAAGCGGGGCGTTTATTACGTTTGTTCTCTATCGGAAACAGCAGAAACGCTTGAAAAACGCAGAGGCTGTCGAGAAAGAGGTCTCTACGTTACGATCAACTATTGAGACGCTCCAAACGAACATGAAGTTCTACGAGGAGCGTCTCAATACGTTGCAAAAGTTAGTCATTGAGAAAGACAACTATATTGCTGTATTGACGAACGACAAACAGATCGTCGATATTAAGCACGCAAGGAATAAGAACGCTATTAACCGGGCCCACGAATGCGAGTACTGTAAAGGAGACGCGTCGAAATGCCCGGTACTCGACCAACGTAGAAAAAACGAGGAAGAGCATTTGCTCTCTTTGGAGAGAGCCCGTAGTTCTATTAAGCATTAGTTCTACAAAATTACTAAACAATGTCATTTACATCGACCGTGCAGAAGACGTTTACTGACCCTTTGACAGGTCAGGAAACACCGTACACGTTCTCGGCTACCGCAGACACACAGACGGACGCCGAGACGTATGCACGTTCGTATGCGTCGATGGTTGAATACGGGGAGGACTACGGCGGGGACTACACTACTACGGTCCAAAAGGTGTTTACAGACCCCTCCACAGGTGAGGAGACGACGTATTTGTTCTCTGCGTCGGCTAATTCGATAGATCTCGCAGAAACGTATGCCCGGGCATACGCCTCGATGGTCGAGTACGGTTTGGTGGCAGATAAGTGGGAGCCGACCGACATGGCGTTTCCACGCGAGCAGTTGTATCAATTCATACAACCGTCGCAACTTGAAATCATAGAGAGCATGTACCCCGACGCAGTAGCGACGGCGTATCAAAACGCTCTCGCCTATGTTCAGTCGTACATCGGGGCTATGTTCGACGTTGACGCGATGCTGTCCTCCGGGGACACCTCGTCCACCGCTCTGACGCTACGTCTCGCGTTGTGTTTGAGCACCGTGACGTATGTACTTGCATCGTCGCCTCAATACTCGGAGGTGATCGAGTTACACAACCGACAACTTCATACGCTGTTGAAAGGTTTGAAGTCGGGTAATCGAAACTTTGGAAAGAACGCGGTAGCCGGTGATCCGGATGTTCGCGTAACGATAGTCAAAAGAACAAAAACCGGGGCGAAGCCATAGTTATGTTTAAGAATCCGTACAATATATTAAACTATAAGGGCGTACCCGGAGCACGTATACAATCGTTACCTCAAAACTACCATTTTGAGCTAACGATGGAAACGTGGTGGAGCGCAGTTCAGCGGGCCCGAGTGTACTCCGACTTCACGGGGCTCGACGCGCTGTACAGCTATCTACTGAAAAGTAGCACCATCGTTCGGGCGGCTGTGGAGAAGCGTTTACGTCCTTTGAAATCGAGAACGTTCGCTGTTATCGTAAACGGCAAGGAGGACGTTCGGCTGACGGAGAAGCTGAAAGATTCTGCGTTTATCCGAGAGCTTATCTACCAACGCGGACTTGCGAACTTTACGTTTGCTCGCGTTGTCGGAATTACGAAAGATCATCAAGTCTACACGTACCCGTTGCGTAACGTAGACATAGTGAACCGGGCTGTTCGCCGTATGACCTACGAAATCCAAAACCCTATTTACGTGAAATCCCACGTAAATCTCTTTTGGATGCAGGCCACCTTTGACGCCGAGGACACATTAGGTTTGCTCGAACCGGTTGCACGTGATTACATCAACCTGTGTAACGCACAGAATAATTGGCAAACCGCCTCGCAGTTCCTCGCGTACCAGCAACAGGTAATGTACTACGAGAACGGTGACGAGAAGATGGAGGAGGCCGCGCAGGTGGCCGCGTCTCAAGTAGGTCTCGGGCAGGTGATTGTGACAGGTAAGTCTACGGACGAGGCGACGGGTAAAGTTATTAAAGACCTCGAACTCGAAAACGTGTACGGATCGGCCGCCGCTGATACGTTCCGAATTTTTAAGGAGAATATCGAGCAACTGCGCGGCTCTATCATGCAGTTGATTTTGGGTTCGTCGTTGCTCGGAATGAGTGACAAGAACACGAACTCCGAGCGTTTAGTTCGTGCTCACTTAAAGTTGTTCCGAGACATCACAGAATCTGATGCAAGAGACGTGCAGGATTGGTTCAACCTGCCGGAAACGAAAACGAAGCTCGCATACTTGCTCGATGAACCGGACATCGCTACGTGCACGTTCAGAGTTAAGCCGTCGAATTACATCGACGTAGGAGATATTGAGGTGTATATCAATATGCTTAAAAGTCTCGGCCTAACTCCGAAGCGTGGCTTCATCGAGAAAACCGGTTTGTCTGTGGACGACGTAGATTTTAACGATGAGAACGCTCAAAACATTAGCAAGGGACGCACGAGAGTTAGCAAGGTACGTGAAGATGGAGCTACCAAAAGAAGTATCGCAAACGTGGCTCTGGACTACACAAAACGCCTTTTTAACTGGAACCGATCCGACAGACGGTAGGAAATGGGTCGATCGTTTCGGACTTGTGCGTGACAAACACGGGCAGTTTTTCGGAAACGTTGAGCCGTTTTTGAATTACAGCAAATTGAAACGCACGGGGAGACTTCTGCGAAGCATCAAGTCTCGGTATACGCGATTTTCGTTCTCCGGCTGTAAGATTGTTTTGCGTAGCACCTCTCCCTACGCAAAGGTACACAATGAGGGCGGCGAGGGTAAGATTAAAACTATCAAGCCTCCGCACTCGTCAGTTGATACCGTCGTAATAACCGGAGCGAACATAGCGGCGCGTCCGTTCATGTTTCCGAGCAAACAGATTCTCGAATCACCAAAATCGTTTTTAACCCATAAAATGCGCTCACTCGGATGGTAGGATATATAGGTGATGCTGTCGCCGAGGCTTTGCGCACTTGGCCAGCGCTAAAAAACGCGAACGTGTTACCCATAAGGGCCACCGACGGTACGACAGTTGTTGTAAACACGCCGTCGCTGCCGGCAGTAGCGATACACGTTTTAGGAGACGACGGAGAGGGAAATACGTTTATAGGCGGGGGTATTCGGCTGTACTTTATGCTTTGCGTCTATGCGATGGTTCCGCTCACGAACTATACGTTCTCTCCGGATGGTGGAAAGCAGACAGCGTTACTCGACCTCCCGGAGGAGATAATACGGTGCTTGGAATCTTCGGATAGCCTCGTGGCGTTGAAACAAACGTTTGATTGTAACCTACAATTTGACAGGCTTGAAACAGACACAACGTATGCTACGAAAGACGCAATGTCCATAACAGTTAGTGTGCAGAAGATCGTGTACAAAGGGTCTGTTAGATTTGATCCTCTCGTTGACGGCCCGGCGTTGGCCGTGCTAAAGGCTGTAAATGTCGAACCAAAAAATACTGACGCATGAAAAAGTTTTTCTTGGAGCTGGCCGTCCTTGTCATCTTGGCGGTGCTTCTCATCGTAAACGTAAAGGCGGCTCCCGTGTGGCTGGCCGTAACTAACATTGTTCTCTGCTCGGCGGCTGTTATCTGCACGTATGTTGCAAAGCAGCTCCCCGACGAGGAGAGCGCGGAAAACGAGGTTGACGCATGAGGACGACGGGAAAACGACAAGTGCTGACCACGGGCGTTGTCAATTACAATAACGTGGTCATCCCTAACGGCTCAATCGATTGGTCAGAGTTCGAGTTGAACCCCGTGCTTCTGTACAACGAATCTACGGAGGGCCACCGGGGTAAAGCCGTTGGCCGAGTGGTAGACATCAAGCGCGAGGGTGATGCGTACACAGGTGTGCTTGAGTTCATGGAGAACGTAGACGCCGCTGACGTCGCATTCGAGAAGTACTCGCAGGGTGTTGTGCCGCACGTATCCGTCGGAGGCTACGCGCAGGGTGAGGAAAACTCGGAAGGTGTTTTCGTCTGCTCACGATACATTCCGAGGGAAGTGTCTCTCGTAACATTCCCGGCGAATATCCAATGTAAGCCGATCGAGGCTTCGGAGGATTCGATGGACAAAGACAAAACGAGATACGTTGTTCTTGCGTCGGAAGTTACGCCGGAGCCCGCACCGGAACCCGCACCGGAGCCCGCACCGGAACCCGCACCGGAACCCGCGCCGGAACCCGCACCGGAACCCGCACCGGAGCCCGCATCGGAGCCCGCACCGGAGCCCATCGACGCTTCGGAGGGCGAGCCCAAACGCAAAATGACCATGCCAGCAGGTATGAGTTGGCATGACCGAGTTTTGGACAACCAAACAATTTCACGCAATATGCCGAAAACTTTTAAGGAAATCATGTGCGACGAGGCGTTCAAGGCACGTCTCAACTCGCTGAACTCCGCTTTCCGTAGCGGGGCAACGTCCGCGGACAACAACCCGGACAACGTAGAGACCGTGCGCCTGCTCGCCAGCGCCATGCTGTCGGACGAGCGTATGGTGGTGCTCGCAAACGCTTGCAACTTCACCAACGGTATTACGCGCGAGCGTAAGAACGGTTTGAAGTTCCTCGTAGAGTGCGCCGCAGGTGGTGCGGCCGCGGCTACACTTACCGCCGCTGACCTCGGTGTCATCAAGTGGATGTCGCTGTTCCTCGAGAAGCTCCTCCCGGACAACACGTTCATGCGGTCGATCCGCTTCGTTCCCATGTCCGATCGTGAGGGTGCGATCTACGTTGAGAGTGGTGTGAACCCCGCCACGTATGTGGGTTCGACCACGCCGGTCAACGCACAGCGCTACTTCTACGACGACATCAAGCGCACGATCGCGCGTCAGGTGTTCTCGATTCAGCCGATCACGTTCCAGTACGCCGATATGGCTATCCTCGCATACGACAAGCAGTCGTGGGGTTGGTCGATTGCGATGGATTCGCTCATGTCGGACGTAGCAACGTACATCCTCCAGGTGGCCGCAAACACCGACGGTGTTACGGTGCTCCGCACGACGGGTGATTCGTTCTCGTCGCAGGGTCTGTTCCCGATCGAGGCGCCCAACTCGAAAGTGAACATCAATGGTATCTCGTCCGACGACATCACGATGACCGTAGGTGCGTTCCTTACGCAGAACTACCGTCTGAACGATCGCAAGGTCGAGATCGTCGTCCCGTCTAACCTCTTCACCAAACTCGCAACCGATCCGACGTTCAAAACGTTGCTCACCCCGCATCTGTCCGGCTCTGTCGGTAGCGGCTTCGAGTACAACGGATCGCGTATCTGCGGACGTAACCCGGTCGCTCGCTTCAACACGACGTCGAACGAGGTTGAACTCGACCCGGCCATGTACGCTGACGGAACGGTCGATAGCGAGGACGGCTCGATCGCCGCGATTACGGCTGCCGTAACGACGGCCAACCACGTGGGCGCCGCTGTTGCGTTCGTCGAGGGCGAGATCATCGCCGGTGTAGGCTCGATCGACGTCACCGTCATGCCCGACCCCGTGAACTACGGTATCACCATGTCGGGATGGATGTCGACCGGCGCTACCGTAGCACGTGAAAACGGCAAGGGTGTCGCAGTTATCGCGCCGGCGGTACAGGCGTAAGGTTGAATAGGCAGGCCGGGTAACACCGGTCTGCCATAAAAACGTAAAACATGAACGCAACTTTCAATATCCAGCAGATTTGCGAAATCGCCACGAACGTGCGTCGGTACAAAATGCTGTACGTCACGTCGGAGGGCGTTATGTTTCGCACAAAGAGTGCTGTCGAGAACGCTGTGCGCGTCCGCAACATGATCATCGACGACCCGGCCAAACTCGTCGGCTACATCGAGATCACGGAGGAAAACGTGACGAACGACAACCTTAAGCAGTTCGCAAAGAACACAGGCGTGTTCGCGGCGCTGTTCAGGGATGCGGTTATCCCGAAGATGCGCACGACCTTGCAGCCCAAAGAACGTGAGTACAAAGCCGACGGCCCGGTAGACGCCGCGATCGTGGACGACGTGAAAAAGAGCCTCGGCCTTGTGAAAGAGGCGCCCGGGATTCTCGACGCAACCAGCGTTATCGAGGAATCCGGTAACGAGAAAACCAAGTAGGTATGGCACAGACAGGTATTAACATTCAAGTCGCCAACACACAGCTCGGATCGACCCCTCGGGTCAACGCAAATTCGATGCTGATCGTTGTAGGTGCGAAGGCAGGCTCGGGTGGAACCATGCCGTTGGAACTGTCCAAACCGTACATGATTACCTCCCCGACCGGATTGACCGCGCTCGGTGTAACGCAGGCAAACAACCCGGAGCTGTACAAGCAGGTCAACGACTTCTACAACCCCACTTCCGCTATCAACAATAACGGGACTATGCTGTGGATTGTAGGTGTACCCGACAGCAGCGCAGGTAACTCAATCAAAAAAACGCTCGTTCCGTGGTTGCGTGAGACCGTGGCAAACGGATTCGAGTACCGCCCCCGGAACATCATGATCTCTCTCGCGCCGGCGGAAACCGACATAACTCCGTCCGACGTTCAGACGGCTATCAACTCTGCGTACACGGAGGGGTTCTCGGTTGTATGCGTGTTCGACGGTCAGCAGTTCGTTACGAAAAACCTCGCGGAGAACGGATCGACCTCGATGAAGGACTTATCCGAGCAGGACGCAATGATGGTGGGGGTAGTAATCGTTACGGACGTGGCTGGGGGTAGACCGATCGTAGGACGTATTGGTGGCTACATGTCACAGCTCTCTGTCGGTACGTCTATCGGCGACACGTCGCTGGCTCGCTTCGATACCTCCCTGTTTCTCGTCGACCCGGAGGGGTCCGCGTTCCCGGCTAATACGCCGTGTGGCACGCTCGCGCTCGACACGATCAACGAGCTCGGAAGCAAACAGTACATCTTCGCACGTACTCGTCCGCCCCGCAACGGCCTGTGGTTCAACGACGGTGCTACGTGCGCCGAAGCTACTACGGCATTGAGTACTCTCGAGGCGGCAAGAACCATCGCGTCTATGGTCGACGATCTGCGCGACTTCTTTACGCCGTATATTAACAGCAAAGTCCCGGTCAACGCAGCAGGTGACATCGACCCGACGTACAAGCAGGTTGTTATCGACAACGCAACTGCGACGGTAATCAACCCCTACATCGAATCGGGCGATATTTCCGACGCACGTATCTCTCTCGTTGCGCAGAACAACGACATGGTAGGTACGCGAACCTGGGAGGTTACGTTGCAGATTCTCGCCGCTCCGACGTTGCGGTGGGTTGACGCTTTTGTGTTCTATGTAAGCAGTCTCACGTAGTATGCAGAAAGTAATTGGAGCAAGGGACGTCGACGTGTACATCAACTTCGACGTTATCGGTGTCGCCTACAAGGTAGAGACGGCATCCAACTTCACAGCGAACATCTCGGGTACGACGGACGACATCGGAGCCATCTCTACCGATGAGCCGATCGCAACTGACAACGGGGGAAACACGTATGACGTGGCGCTCACGTTGCAGGAAGCGGAGGCTAACACGATCCTCGACGCGCTGGCCGCCGCTACGGCCAACACGGACAACCCGATCACGCACATCCGACAGATTGTCGAAGCGGCGACGATCACGGCTGTTTGGCATAAGCGCCGTGACGTACCTGCGACGTCTACCACGGAAACGTACTACAACTGTACCGGTCTCGAAGAGGGCGACGCCGTTGAACGTCGCGCAACCGAGACGCTCAAGTCGTGGCGTTTCCGCGCTCGCGGAAAGAAGCGCGTTACGGTTCCCGCGTAGGTGCGGGCCGTATTTTGGTGTAGGGAGTTTGACCGCTCCCTACATCGCAAATCACTAAACATTGCAGGATATGAAATTTAAGAAACTCGAACTTCGCAACGTCCTCACACCGGACGGCGACAAAAACATCATCGTAGAGCTCGTACCGTTTGATCGTCGAAACGACGATCACGTTGAGTTCGCTTTCAACTACGCAGACATGGCGTCCGGTGCGCCGTCTCCGTTCAAGACGGAAAACGACGCCGCCCGTAGGTTTGTTGAGCTCTTTGTGGTACACAAAGAAGCTGATCTGCTCAACGAAAAAAGTGACGTAAGTTGTGTTCGCCACGACTTACGAGCCGCACGAACCGCGCTTCACGACGTCGACATTCAGAAAGCGTTACGTGATTTTTTTATGAACGACTGACCTACCCGACAGGGGATATTCCGGGCGTAAAGGAGGAACAACAGGACGAGGCCAAACGTCTCGTCCATACGTTCAAAGTGTTGAATCGGGTAACGAAAAGCGACCCAATGTTCGTCAAACGTGTATTCGTATCTCACTATTGTAACGTTCCGTATCACGTTATGCTCGACGATAAGTTGTACCCCCGAACGTTGGTAGAGGAGTTATTCGAGGCATCGTATCATTTAATGCGTTGCTTTGAGTTATCCCCGTGGTCAGTAAGCGGGCTCGACGAAAAGATAGAAAAATACGTTAGGGATGGCAGAGTATAGTATCATACTGAATCTCACCGGTAACGCGGTGGAGAGAACGGAGAAGTTAGCGGCGGCACTCGGTTTGGCCGCCGCTAACGCAACTACGCTCGCCCAAGCGCTTCGATCCGTCGGATCGGCCTCCGCTACTATACCTAATAGAACTATACGTGTAAATACCGATCGTCGATCCGCTGGACGTGGGTCATACACAGGGACAGGTAGGTCAGACCCGGCGTTTCGGGAGTACATCGCGAGTCTTACCCGTCGAAGCGACGCTCTGCGTTCAATGTCAGCGTACTATCGTGAGCTTGAACGTGAAAGCACGACACAATACCGTCGTCATAGGTCCACGAAAATTTTCTCATACGGTACAGGATTCCGTATGGGCGGATTCAGCGGCAGATTCTCTACAATATTACAGCCGGACGCGAACGGTCGCATACTCGGTATAGACGCGGAATCTTTCATGAGCCGAGCGAACGCGCTCGGCATAGCCACAGGTATCGTAACCTCCATAGGTAAGGCTATTGTCAAAGCGGTGGCCAAAGTGACCGTCGGGCAGTACGCTACTGGTGCCATAGGTATGTTTGCCTTGAATCGGATTCTTATGTCCGAGGGAATGGCGGAGGGCGTCCGTATCATACAACGTAGGAATCAAGCCCGCCTCGGTATGGGCGATGAGTTCTTACGGGCGCAGGAAAGCGCAGACCTTTTGGCGCGGAACTACGGATTGGAACGATCCGTAGCGTTGTCGACTATCAACGTTCTTACAGGTTTACGAGTTGGAACGAAAGGCCGAACGCTTAACGTTTCGGATGCGACGGCTTTAACCCGAGTAGGTGGTTTGGTAGCACAGCAGTCCGGAGCGCCGTTCGAGCGCGTCATGACTAACTTCCAGCAGATTCTCGCGCAGGATTCACCGAACTTGCGAGACATCCGAGAGCTGTTGAACCAGGCCCCGATTCTTAAGCGTTACGCTCTCGACGAGATCGCAAAACGCGGCGAGCAAATCGACGCAAACTCGTGGCTTAAAGATAAGGCCAACTTCATGGACGTGTTGACAAGGTACGACCTTGAAAACTCGTCGAGCACTATCATGCAGGCTCGGGGTATGGTAAGTGTAGCTACGCAGGATATGTGGGCAAAGTTGGCCGAGAATCCGGAGTGGATGAAAGTAGCGTCGTACTCGGCAGAATTAATACGTTCTATCGGTGACGCTATGTCGGGGCTTATCACTTCTTTGAGTAACGATACCGGCTTCCGCAATTCGGTTAGTTCTTTGATCGAACTTATATCGTATCTTACGGATAACACGGATACCATCACAAGCACGGTAAGCCGGCTAACTACCGCGGTGGCAGACTTTCTCGGTATTGACATCGGGGATTCTGTAAGTCGCGGACGCGCGCGTGATCAACGGAGACGCACAATCGAACAGTCTGTTAGCACCGCTAAAAGCGAAATATACTCGCGATGGTTAGCGTCGGGGCTCGCGCGGAGTTCCGACCCGGAGATTCAAAAACTCGAATTTGAATCGACGTTCAGCAGATGGAAATCGGAGTGGTCGGCGGACCCGAATAAGCAAAACGCAGTCATAGCCTACGGCCCGCTTGCGTCAAAGACGTCGGTACTTCAATCAAAATCTGACGTTATTGGGCATAACTCTATCATGAGCCGAAAAGCGAGAAGCATTTTACCGTCAGACGATTACACGTTTTTCTCGAATTACCTAACTGCGCATCCACAGGACGCCTACGCGGCGACGAGGCTCGGGCCGGAGTACCCTTTGTTGTGGGCCGACGAGGAGATTCGACGTATGAAAGACAACACATCGAAGATACCCGATTTGCGTGGGGACGTAGGAACAGGTACCGACGACGGGTCGAGTATGTCCGGGTTTAATAGAGGTATGCGCAGTCTTACGATTAATTTTAACGACGCGATCGTTAAGTGGGACAGCCAAATCGTATCGGACGATCCGACGCAAGTCGTTGCGGAGGTGCGTGAAAGTATCGAGCAACTTACATCGCAGGCTATACAAAAAGCGCTCCTCGGGGCGACAGGTAAAATGTCAACGGGTTATTTCTAATTATGGGACAACTTCAGAAAGAGATAGCTACGTCCACGATTAATATGCGCAACACCTACCGTAATGAGGCAGGCGCGTATATCAATAACGTGGTCGAGACAGCGACAGATATTGTGTCTATCGCGCAGAATCTGCCGGTTGTCACGTTGGCAAAAACGTGGATCGGCATCGGGACGGCGGGGCTATTCAAGAAAAAGACTGAATCGACGCCGTTCCTTGCACAGCAAGCGTCGCAGGCGGTGGAGCAAGGAACAGCCGAATCGCAGACGTGGGGTCGGCTTGACCGATTCGACTACACAAAGCTGTATTCGTTGCAACTCGGAGACTACTTTATGCCAATGTCGCAGACGTTTACGTTGCAGGCTCGGAAAAGGCTCAACGTATCTGCGCTTGTCGACGGGCCGGATATTATCCAGCAGACCCGCAAAGAGGCAAAAACGATCGACTGTTCGCTACGCATAACGCTTCGAGAGGCGCAAGAATCGCTCAAAATCGTAGAGGCGGCTAACGGCTCGACGCTTAACGCAAAGGTTGCAGAGTTAGCAGCGTTCCTCCGAGAATTTTACGAGGACGATGCTATCTTCGCTGTGCGAAACGATATGATAAACAACACGTTCGGTGTGACGTATGTTTTCATGACCGAGTACAAGTTCACACCGAGAGTAGGTATGTTCACGTATGACTTTAACTTCTCCCTCACGGAAGTGAAATTCGGAGAGACGCGAGATGGGAAGAACCTAATCGCATTCGATCTCCGGGAGCTCAATTCGGACACGTAGTATGAATTGCAATCGCGTTATTTGTCGAAACGAAGTTATCATTGAGGGGATAAACGTTGGTCAGTTCGAGACCTTACGCGTTTCCGGCAATGACAGACAGCTCGGTGATTCCGCTGTCATAACGATACCGCTGTACGCGATTGGCGTAACAAATTCGGGGTACGCTAAACCGAGGCTTCGGTACGAGTTTGCCCCAAACCTTGTTAAAACCCTCGCTGAAATCACGGTGAACTGTTGGTACGAGGGCTACGACAAACTTACCGTGTTTCATGGGTTCATCGAGCAGATTGTTGAGGGGTTCCCCATGACAATCTACGCCCGGGACATGACTTTTGCGTTAAAGTTTGGTCGGATTCAGAAAACGTGGGGAGACGTAACTATGTCTCAAATCGCAAACGATATAATACCGATTGCAAACGAAGCGTTCAAAAAGGAGCGTGAAAACGCTGGTCTGTCGGCTCCCACAATGACGCTAAAATACGCATCGTCCGGTCCATACGTGCAGGCAACGACATCTACGTTCCCCTTTAACAACCCTGTGGACTTCAGCCCGTATGATACGGTACAGCGTATCATGCAGCTTATGGTACTGTACGGCGGAGTGACGGATAACGGAGAACTGTACGTTGGCGCGCTTACGAAAAACTCTACGCTTCCGGCCGTACAACTTGATACTCGATATAACGTATTCGATACAAATCTTATTCGTGAGGATAGCCGGTTCATAAATTACGAGGTTAAAGTTACGGGTATTTTGAAAAACGGGCGGCGATACACAGCCACCGGCGGTATGCGTAACTCTCGTAGTGTTAAGCAAGACAGCGAGCTCGACAAAAAATACGCCGAAACGATCCGGTCATTCTCTACGTTAAATACCGTGGAGGAGATACAGGCCGCTGCTGATAGACAACTATTATCGTTACAAGGGGTTCGCAATAAAGGGCGCATAGTTGTACCGTTATACCCAAAGATCGAACCGTTGCAGTCTGTTCAATTGAACCACACGCTGTTCGCCGATTTGAGCGGTAATTACTACGTTCTTGAATACGAGTTATCTTGTAGCGATTCGGGGTACTTTCAGACGTTGACAGTAACAGATAAAGTATTCGCAATATGAAATACGATCAAATAGAAGACGCAGGCGCAACGTTTGGTCGTCAGTTAGCGAGACAGTTCTCACGGCTACGCACAACGTCTGTGACGGTCGCATCCGTGGACAAAGAGGCTGGTGTAGCGAACGTATCCATATACGAGGATACTAACACGTTCCCCGTACCGCTCTCGTTCCTACCCCTCGATTCGGGGAGTATAACCGTCATACCGGTTGTTGGGTCACAAGCCGCCATCGCGTTCCTCGACAGCAACTTGAACACACCTATCTTTGTAGGTATGTCCGCGATAGCGTATATCGAGATCATATCGGGTGATGTAAGTGCTACGTTAGACGCAGAGAACGACACTATAAATTTTACAACCTCCGAGGCGTCGATAAACGTGTCGGGATCAACGATCACGTTCAATGGGGGCGACCTCGGCGGGTTGGTAGAGGTGGGAAAGCTGACGAAAGCGTTGAACAGCCTGTGCGCACAGATAAACCAAATACAAGCGAACATAGCAACGCACTCGCACCCCGTCAGCACGAGCTCCGGCTCCGGGTCAACCACGGGTACGATATTCACGCAGATCAAAGTGCAGGACTTCTCGGACGACGATTACGAGAATAAAAACGTTTTACAATGATAAGCGCGCTATTCTTCAACTTCGACGACAACGATATAGTTATCGGGTCAAACGGTAGCTTTGTCGTCGCCGACACGAGTAACCAAAACGTGGCCCTTATAGCTATGTCACAGGTATGCCGTGTAACGTACCCCGAGGTGGGAGTCCAACTCGGATCACGCATTGTGAACCAACGTAGCTCGGCGGTCAGCGCAGTGATCTCCGAGGCGGTTCGTGCCGCAGAATCTGATGGGGCCTCGAACGTATCAATAACTTTATCGGGAAACGATATTCAATTCAAAGGGACGTATGATAGTTGATCCGAACACTACAATTATCGACCTCGCTTTCAACCTTTACGGGTCGTTAGCCGGTGTACCGGCCATCCTGCAACAGTTACCTGCTGGCGCCCGTATCGGTTTTTCCGATATGCCGTCACCGGGAAGCGACGTAAACGACATAGGTCAAACGTGGACGCCGGGCCTTGTCGAAAAAGAGCTCGACATAACCGTATCAACTGTCTACAACGAGTTGGCTAAAGACAAGGCCCCGTTCACGACTGACCTTGCGGCCTTGCAACCGATCATAGAGCAGGCGCAAGGGTACGCGGATATGATCGTCCCCGGCTACACGCAGGCTTTGCAGGTCACTCCGGGTATGAACTTGCAGGGAGCTACGTTGTTTATACTCAATACACAAATGCTCCCCGATGCTGAAAACACAGTTGAGCAGTACATCAAGACAACCGGAGGGTACAAAATAGTATACCAGCAGGTCGTAGAGTCGTCAACCGAACAGCAAGTTCAACTAATATCTACAAGCGTTGCAGACCAATCAATCTACGGCGCGTTGTACAAGCAACTCTTTCAGAACCCGAACGGCTGGGTTCTTACACAGGTAAAACTACGCAACGACATTCCGTTGATCGTAGCAGAAAATACGTTACTCGGTAACGTAGGAAATAATTGGGGTTGGAATTTCGCATACTTTAGTATATGAGTGTAGTATCGTGGCTCAAGGAATCTAATCGGTACATCCACATTCTCGGGTGTTTCGTTTTGTCGTCGGTATTCGGTTGGCAGGCAGGCGTGGGTGCGGCCTTTACTACGGAGGCTAAAGACGTACAGGCCTCGAAGTCTATCAAGTCGTGGGATTGGTTAGACTTTACGTGTAACCTCATCGGTACTGCGTTAGGTGGTACTGTGCACTTCTTTATCGTAAAACTTTTATTCTAAATTACCATGTCACGAGGTTTACGAAACAATAACCCCGGAAACATTCGTCAGAATAGCGACAATTTTCTCGGGGAGATCAAACCGTCGGCCGATCCGACGTTTAAGCAGTTCGAGAGCATCGAGTATGGCTATCGCGCCATATTTGTGACGCTCAACACCTACCAAAAGAAGTATGGCCTGTCCACAATACGTGCCATGATCTCAAGGTGGGCTCCGCCGAAAGACAACAACGACACGGAGGCGTACATACGAGCCGTGTCCTCGGAATCCGGAGTTCCGGAGAACAGCCGCATCACGTCGACGAACAAGGACGTGATGGTTCCGATCGTGGCCGCAATGTCTCGTGTGGAAAACGGAGTGACGGCTAACATCACCGAGGTGCAAAGAGGTTGGGATTTATTCATGCAATAAAACGTATGGGAGCAGTATCTACGATATGGAACGCGCTGAAACAGCTCGTCCCTAACTTAACAAACAGCAACGCTTCGATTGAAGCAAAGATCATCGACGTTGTAGGTACGTTTGCCGACGCCGAGGCTCTTGAGCGTCAAAACACGCTCAACGTCATAAATGCCGCTTTGGCGAATCAACGTGTTACGACGATAGAATACTATCGTCGTAAAGCCGTTGCGTTCCAAAACGGGGATCAACTCTCCTACGATCCTATAAGCCAAGCCGCGTTTTACGAGACGGTAGACACCGAGAAACAAATTATCAAGCAGGCCTACATTGTGGGAACATACCCGCAGTACACTCTGCTTGTAAATGCACTCGGGGACGACGGTCATCTTCGGGCGCTGACGTCAGACGAACTCGCCTCGTTCAAAACGTACTTTTCCGCGTTCCAGCCGCTCGGACTTAATCTGAACATAACATCCCTGCGGGTAGCGCAAATCTCCGACCCGTACATGGTTATCTACGTGGAGCGAGGCGTCGACGCGGGGGACGCCGTAGCGCAGATAACGCAGAACTTACTGAATCATGAGGCGCAGTTACGCACGAGTAACACCGTCACGCTCACCGAAATCTCGGACGTGATCCAGCAGTTTGCAGGTGTGCGGGCTGTCGGTTTCGGAAATCCCGTCGCGTCAGAAGTGAGCTTATCCGGCTCAACAAATCACGTGTACCCTACGCAGGGTGTATTCCAGCTTCTGAACGGGGCCTTTACGTTCGCTACACCTATTACAGTGGACATGATTAAAACTATCTCGTGATGTTCCGGTACATCTGTATGCCCAAACTCGTAGCGTTCTTGCTACGAGAGTTCAGCGGTAGGTCGGACGGTAGTATGTCAACGCTATACAAGTTTGTATTTTGTTTGTGCCTACCGTTCGTATCTCAAACGTTCAGACGGGCCCGACTTATAGCACTCGCCATAGCCGAGTGCACGAACAGCGCGGATCAAATATCGCGGCTCATAAACGCTATAACGGGAGCCACTATGACGGTTAATCAATACGTCGATGAGGTATTTGTATCGTATGACGACACGAGCCCGCTGCAAACGCCGCACTCGTACCCGCCAACAGGCGACCCTCTCATCCCGTACACCCCCGCGGCAAACGCTGGAGAAATAATCATAACGCTTAACGGGGCAAGCCAAAGCGAAGTTCAAGCGTATCTTGAACTTTTATTACCATTCTACGTTGCATACACCTTAAAATTTGAGTGATGGCTAACATTCTAACGCTTAATTCCGCAAATCCCGGGGAGGGGCGCCCTTTACGTCTGTCTGATTTGCAGGACCTGTGGGCCGCAATCGGCTCGCTTTTCGTCGCAGGGCCCCAGCAAAGTACGCCGGTTATACTTTGGGGCTTCCATCCGCAAGCCGGCAATACGTTCAGCGCCGGGGCGTTAAGTTACGACGGACAGTTGTACTACTACCCGGCGTCAACCTCCGACAAAATTTCAGTCGGAGGAAACGTATACGTCGATACCGTGCCGTCCGGCGACGTGCGGGTTATAGAGGGTGGAACAAGTCAACAGTTCTCATCCTACAACATCGTAACGGGGAAGGAATCGGACACGTCGACGTTCCTTTTCAGCATCACGGTCGCCGAGGCCATAGAGGTTTTCCGGTGCGCCATGATGATGACGCAGGGCGGCATACCTGCAAGTATGCTTAAGCCGCGCTCTATTGCAGGTCCGCAGATCGCAAACGGTGCTATAACCGGAACGCAGATAGCGAACGGTGCTATAACCGGAACACAGATAGCGAACGGTGCTGTGTCGGACGCACAGCTATCCCAGCCGCACAAACGTATAGGCTGGGCCGGCCTTACTTTGTCCCTCGGAACGTCGACCATACCGCTGTCTACGATCGTAAGCGCCGGCGGCATAGACAACTCCGTCGAGGTGGGCTCTGTTAGACTTGCGGCTAACGCGTCGCTCGGTATAAACCTCAACGGCGACTTCCCGAATTTCCCCGACATAATACCGCTGTCTTTCCACGTTTCGAGCGGAAGCGCCACGGTTACGCTAAACTTTTCACAACCCGTCGCTTCGCCAACGGGTATGGTAGTACAAACGCTAACAGCATCAACGTACATCGGCGTGACGTTGGCCAAAAGTATCAACGGGTACATACCTGTGGGTGCGGTCGCGTTCTGACGACGTATAAACGCAAAACGGGCCTCTATACAACCAACGTATAGGGGCCCGTTTTGCGTTTATAAAAATTTCTTCAACTCGGAAATATCGAAGTCCGTCACAACGATAGTGTCATCCACGCGCATATATTCCGCCTCGCACGATAAAACAGCAAGGTCTGTTATCGTTCGCTCAACGCCGTCCACATTGTTCGCTTCGGAGAAACTTACAAGCGCGGAGATGGCAAAATATAGTTCTCCGTCATCGCATTTGAAAAATTTTATGAGAGAGATGTAAGCATCGTCCCAATCTACTTTTTCATAAATGGCCTCTGCTATCCTTCTGTACAGTTCGTCTGAAATCCTAAACATTTTTAGTCAAGTTAATAGCGTGATCCTCTTTCTTCTCTAATACTTTTAGCACACGTTCGTCTATCGTCCCCTTTGCAAGTAAGTGAACGATGCTCACGGCTTCTTTCTGCCCGTTCCGATGAAGTCGTTTATTTAGCTGTGCGTACAACTCGGCGTCATACGTTAGACTAAACCACACGATAACGTGCCCTCCAAATTGTAAGTTCAATCCGTGCCCGACGCTTGCGGGGTGCACAAGCGCCATGCTCATACCTCCACGGTTCCATCGTTCCACATCCTCGTTGGTCTCGATACGGCCGGCCTCGGGAAACGCGGTTTGTAGCTCGTTCAGCTCACTTTTGAATTGGTAAACCACGAGTATACCCCCGTCATACGTTTCTCGTATCTCTTTAAGAGCAGATATTTTCTCCGAGTGCATAACCGTGTACGAGGTACGGTCCTCGTCGTCGTACAAGCAACCCGACGCGAGCTGACGTAGCTTGATACCGAGTGCAGAACTTGAAAACGCTACGACGGTTCGTGAGTTGGCATACGGGTTCATGCCGGATTCCGTTTGGTAAGTCAAAACGAAATCTCGCTCCAGCGTCTCGTATTGCTTCAGAACCTTGCGAGGCAAGTCAACATACACGTTCTTAAATAAGCATTCCGGAAGGTTTGCTTTGTAGTCGACAACGTAAACCAGCGGTTTCAACGCTTTGAACAGTTCCGGTATCTTCAACGGATCGGCCTCGAACACCGTAACTACGCCGTTGACTTGATATTTGACGCGCATAAAGCGCTCACGGAATGATCCGAGCGTTTTACCGAGAGCCGCCCCGCCGTCGAGCAGAAAACATTGATGCCACAGATTCTCGTACCCGCCGTGAACCGGCGTACCGGATAACTCTATACGTCGAGGCACTTTATTGCAGATACGGCGTATCTCTTTGCTACGTTTTGATCGGTGGTGTTTGAACATCGTGCTTTCGTCCATCACCACGCAGTCCCAGCAACCGTGCGGTATCTCTTCTATGCGCGTCACGCTACACACGGCTATGTGGTGCGGTGTAGGCTCGCACAAAAATAGCTTCACGTCGAGCGCACGATCGCAAAAACGTATATTAAGGGGCATGTCGTATTTGGCCGCCTCCTGCACCCACACGCTTCGTGCCACACGTTTCGGCGCTACGATTAGAATGTTTCTTACGCGCTCTTGTGGGTTTATTATTAAAGCGGTGAGTGCAGTCAGCGTTGCCAACGTCTTACCTGCCCCCATAGGTGCGACGACGAGGAGATTCTTTCGTTGAATCTCCTCACGTACTATCGCTTTTTGGTGGTCAAGTAGTTCAACCATGTTAATGATCGGTGTGCGTTACGATCGTCCCGTTCTGCTTTCGTTGGGACAACTTGTCGATGTTCATTTGCGCGACCTCTTCGAGGGAGAAGTCCATGCGGTTTGCAAGGCCCGCAACAAACCAAAGAACGTCGCCGAGTTCACTCAATAACTCGACACGATTTCGCTCCACCTCGACGGTATCAAACGTGTTGAGTATGACCATGTTACCGTCAATACTTGCGAATCGCTTACGTCTCCACTTTGCTATTTTCTCACACAGTTCTCCTACCTCGGCCACGAGGCCGAAAAACATATACGTGTCGTTATCGCAACTGTCGAGCCTTGTCGACATTGCTTTGCGTTGATAATCGTTCAGTTCCATACTATTTCGCGTAGTTCCAATTTTGAATCATTCCGTCGAGGAACAAAATGTGGTGACGCAACTCCGACGTGAACGCAGTCAGATCGCTCTCGAACGTAGCATCCATGTCCGGCTCCGCGATGACGTCGTGAACGATCGCGACGATCGAATTGAGTTCGTTGCGTGTGTCCTCCGAGAACAGGTACGTGTTGTTGAGACGCTTCGTCTCCAAAAGGTCGTCCGGTTGGATGTACGACCGATCTCGCCACACCTTCGAGCTTGTTTCCGGCGTCATGGCAAGTACTCTCATCGTCTCGGCGATTTTATCCGCCCCGTCGAGCAGGGTTTTCCATATACGATCCAACAGGGTGTGCGTTGAATCGAATGCGTCCCCGGCTACAAGCCAGTGACGACCTTTTACGTTCGTTGCTACTACTTCTACCGTAGCGAGCAGTCTGTTAAGGGATGCCTCCCAAGTTACATTATTCTCCATCATCTTCTGTGTTTGTGAACTCATGATAATACCGAGATCTCGGGTCTGTCTCATAGGTTTTATAGGAATACATGAACAGCTCGTCGAGCTCTACTATGCGTCTATCGAGAACGTAGGTTTCAACGCCATGCTCTTTCAGTATCCTATGCGCTTCTCTCTGGGCCGGAGAACACGTTTTTCCCGTCGTTTTTGTCTCGACGTAAAAAGTTCTACCTCCGACGTGGATAAGATAGTCCGGCACGCCCCTGAACGTAAGTGGGTGGACCTTCATACTTAACCCGTTGGCTTTCTTTATAGCGTCACGCAAGTTTCTCGCGACGGCGGCCTCCGTGGCTGGTTTCATAATCCACGCTTTCCTACGTTCGAGCGCACGAGACGCTTTTTTAGCGTCTCGAAGTTTCTTTAATCGCCGAAGCGTAGCTTCGTGCGACCTTTTCAAAATGTCACTCATACTCTACAAAATTTACCTGCCCGGTGTCCACAAGAACCTCAATACGTGGTGTTACTACGGGACACTGAACAGCGTTTATAATATCGTTAATTTTAATAGGGTCATCATATTCGTCGACTATAACGCAGTAAACGTTTTTAGTCTCGTCGTATACGCGCACGACCTCTTCCACGGTTTCGTCCCTCATTTCAATGATACGACAACCACGGGCCGCGAGCCGTTGCATAGCGCCCAGACGCTCTTTCGAGAGGTTTAAGATCGTACCCATGTCGAACGTATAACTCGTACTGTACTTTCACATATTAGTAGGTCCGCCGCTATGTCCTTAACGAGACAACCTTTGCGAAGCATGTACTCTGCTGTGAGATCAACGCATCCACGCTGAACGTATTTAAGTGCGTCCGTCCAAAACTTATTGTCGCCAAAATTATCCCGCATGGTCTGAAGCACGAGACGTTCGTTTCGCGGAGCGAGTTTCGTCGTGTAGAACCTCTTGTAATAGAAGTACCGAATCATCGACACGTGAACGTCGTGGTCAAGTTCCTCGCTTATCGCGACAAACCTTTCGCTGGTCGTTCGTATATCTGTCAGTTCCTCTACGCGATTCGCAACGTACAAAGCCAAGATGCCGAACGGCTCGTATCGACACAACCCCTCGACGACCTGCCGAGGTACGCCGTATTTATTTGTTATATATTCCAGCGTCAATAAGTACGTCTTCGGTTTTACTCTCCTCATTTTTCTTTTGCTGTTTTGGTTTAACTTTTCGTAACCACGCTACGCACGATCCGTACTCGCCGAACCGTTTACTTACTGTGGTCTGCTCGAACAGTCCGGTTCGACGTATAGAATCCGCGACCTTACGTCCGATAGCCGGGGTCATATCTTTACGTTCGTACTCATAAAATTCGCGGGCTACCTCGGTTGTACAAATCCACTCACGCGGCTCGCCTGTCCACGCCTCACGTTGGTTGTTCCAATAGGATTTATGCTCGAACGCTGTCATACGTCGCCAATCCGGTGGGACGGGCATATTCAGATAATCGGATAGCGCGCCGATCTCGGAATCCTCCGACTTGTGGATCAAACGTATCTGTCTCGCCTCCTCCTCGGCCTCCGGGGATAGAACAGGTAAGACGCCTTGCAGGTAGTAGTGGACGGCCTCGGCCCAGTATTGATCTACGAGATCGAGGAACGTATCTTTGTGAATGTCAACCTTAACACGATCCTTATTACACATTAGTCCCCACCAACGTCTGCCGTCCTCCGACGGATCGTCGAGGAACACAACGTCGTTCGACGAGGCGATAAACACGCACTGACGTTTGTAAGTTTTTGTGTACTTCAGATACGCAGATCTGTATCTATCCTCGCCCTTTGTGACGAACGCTTTTCGACTGTTGGTGCTACGACTTTGAACACCGTTGAGCTCCGGTATCTCCATGATCCACACGCCGCGCAACTGTTCATACGCCTCTTTGCTACCGTTAAACGTGTAGAACGTATCGGAGCCCCACAACTTCGCCATGCGTCGGATAAACTTCGACTTACCGAAGCCCTCCTCCGATACAAGCACAGGTATGTAGTCCATTTTAGAGGCAGGTATGAACACGCGGCGAACAGCACCGGTAAAGAACTTAATACCTACCTCACGAGCGTACAGAGAATCCGCAACGCCAAAGCAGTCTATGAAGATCGTAGCCAACCTCGGAACTCCATCCCACGTAAGCGAGTTGAGATAGTCGCGCACGGGGTGGAAAGCGTTTTCGTGCTCCACGATATTGAGGGCGTCCGTCAACACGGCCCGGGCATCGAACCCGTACTTGTCCTCGAAATACAAACGTAAATAACTTTCGTCCGTGTCGGTCATTTCCGTATACGTCTGTATATTCTTGCAGTCCTCACTCTCCGGCTTTATGTCAAACGATCGCCATGATGGTGTTCGCTTAAGCACCGGGGCTTCGCTGAACAAATCATACGCAAAAATGTCCCGAATCTCCGGGTCGTATTTCAATATGGTCTGTGCGTTTTTAAGCGTTTTTTCGAGATTGCCGTTTTTATCGACTTCCAAACGTTCAGTAAGTATCGCTTTCGCGTCCTCGTCGTCCATGCCGTCAATCGTCAGCCGGTGGGCCTTACCACTGTCCGCACGTATGCCGAGGCTTTCACACAACGAGGCCATAGCCGCCTCGCCTTGTCGTCCCTCACCGAACTTGTACAACCGAACGGCGTCGTAAGCGTTATGACACCTGCCGAGGTACGGGTCTGACGAGTGGTTCGAGTAAAGGTATTTATCCTCGTAGATAACACCGCCACCTACCGTGGTTGCGCCTATCAACGTATACCGTCCGTTGCTCTCTTTGCGCCACACATCCGAGAGATACGTTTCTATCGCTTCACGTATGGACACCTTTGCGCAGAACGCACCTATCAAACCTCCTTTGTACTTCGGGTCTTGTACGTGTACTTTCTCCGGGACCGGTACGTTCGATAAGTCCTGCCAATTATCAAGTTGTGCGACAAGGCTTGTTACGTCCAGCTCATCACCCTCCTCCGTCTCGAAAAAATACTCCGCGTCCTTCGGTATAGACGGCAAGAACATGATCCGATTGAAGTCGAACGTAGCCACGTCGATAGGTATCTCGAACTTGTCATGCAACACACGCATGATAGCTCCGTACTCGTCTGCAAGCACGAGGCGATTAAGCGGCGCAACCACGCGAAAGCGAGGCTCCTCCGGAGTTGAGCTATGCGTGCTATGAATAACGTAGGATTTGCCGGAGAGCCACTCTCGTAACTTCGGCAACGTAGTGTCGGCCGCTTCGTCTATGTCTATCACGAGCAACTGACGGTAGGTTACTTTCCTTTTTGTACACAGGCCGCCGATGAAAAACCCCACGTCCTTTACGTCGACGCGCTGGGTTTTACTCATTTCGGAGTACTGTTTAATCGTCTCGTCGGTTCGAGTTACGTTTCGTAAACGCTCCACGATCTCACCCCATTCGAGCCGGTATTGCTTCGTGGTGGCTTGCGAACGCTTTAAGCCGAACGCTATGTCATACACACTCATATTATTTCACGTATCTGAAATCCATAAATCCATCACCTTTTGTCACAAGGTCGGGAGCCCACGAGATAGGGCGAGCCATCTCCTCCAGTAAGACGTTCAACGTCGTTTCGCCGTCGCGCGCGACGTACCAAATTTCGTCGTGCACCGAGCCTACGCATTCGCTATCCTCGTCTCTGTTTTTGACACGTTGCATAATGTCAACGAGCACGTCGCGTGCGATAGCCTGTGTTACGTTCTCAAGCAACGTCCCGCCCCACATCTTCGTGCGGACCGCGTTCTCACCTCCCCGAGAATAGTCGAGGTAGAAGATCGTGTCATTCTCAACGTGCGTGCCACGATAGTACAATGATCGGCCGCTCGGTAGCTGAATACCCGCGGTACGGCCGTCATACTTAAACGTTAAGAACGTCTGTCCGCATTGTAGCTTCGCAAGACCTCGTTTCATAGCTTCGAGAAACGCTTTCTCGATCAACCGCCACAGCAGGCAAATCTCGGGATTTGCGCCCCGCCATACGCGCACGAGCTCCGATACTTTAGTCTCACCTTGCTCTCGGTAAAAGTCGGGCGCAATACGTTGAATAGCCCCGACTCCTCCGCCGTAGCCGAGGCCGAGCTCGGCGCACTTTCCCATTTGACGCTCCGGCATACCTTTGTGCACGTTTTCGATATTGAACATTTTTTCGGCCGAGCGGGAGTAAATATCCTCGTCGTTCTTGAACGCCGTCATGCGCCACTCGCACGCGGCGAGCCACGCCACTATACGGGCCTCGATTTGTGAAAGGTCGGCGCATACGAACGAACGGGACGTCGACCCGGCGTATATGCACAGTCGAAGATGCTGACGCAGGTGGTCGTAGCTGCGCACGTTAGCAAGGTCTGCGGTTGCGTCGTCGCTACCGTGAGGGAAGTTTTGAAGCTGCACACCCCGGCTACTCCAACGCCCGGTATGCGCTCCGTAGCCTACGAACTCACCATGCAAGCGCCCATCGGGACATATACGTTCTGCCGCTTTCATTATCTTTGAGAACGCCGCGCCCGTAGCTTGATCCCGTAAGTCGAGAATTTCATGCGATACGCCCTCACGTTCTTTTTTATTGAGGCTCGTCAGCACGACACGTTCACGGAACAGCGCAAGTTGCACCTGTTTTGGCGAACGTAGGTTGTCAATACCGTACTTCTCCTTTGCTACCCGCCCCGCTTTCTCCGAATACTCGGAGGCTTTTTTGTATATGCCATACGCGAGTTTGAGATCAAAAGGCACTCCGTTGAAGTTAATCTCAAACGTACAACGCATAGCGAAGAGTTCTTGAACGGGTAGCGGCGGCATCGCACGATAAATTTCGCGCAGAACCTCTACGTCTATACGTGAATATTCGATGAAACGCACGGCCTCCTCGGGGAAATCACGCATTTCATTGAACGCTATCGTCTTATCCTTTGACTTCCGAGGTGTGGAGAAAAACATCATTTCCTCCGACGACGCCTTGTTTTTCGTGCGCAACATCTTTGCAAGGTGGTCGAGCGCACGAGGGTAGCCAAAATACGCGGCTTGATACGCGGTGTCGAACCAACACGCGGGGTTTACGGGTATGCCCATAACATACTGTACGATCGCCATTTCAAATTCTGCGTTGTGCGCAACTTTCAAAACGTCGTCGTTTGCCAGCGCCTCGTACACGGCCTCCGGTATAATCGCGGTAGTCTTAACCGGGTCGTCGTCGAACGCATACGATAATAGCAAGATGGACGTCGAGGCGTCCTGTGCATACCTGTGGGCACCCACGGCCTGCAGGTTTGCGGCGCTTCGCGTCTCGAAGTCTAAAAATAGTGTCATATACTCACGTTTTAGTGGTTTGGCCCGGTGCGGGTAACGATCCCGCACGCACGGATAATCGTGCGCTCCGTTCCGGGCTCCGATCATGTTAACGTATGATCGCAACGTCCTTTTTTCGTAACGTCTTGACGACGCCGGATAGCTTAACGTTTACGGTTGACCCGGTCTCGCTAATAACGAGACCGGTGTCACCTGTCTTGTTCGATCGAACTACGTGTCCCACGTATGCCGGTCTACTCATACCCCTCGGGGCTGATGTAGTCATCTACGTTATGCGATACACCTCCGATAGGATCGCCGGGGGCCATACGCATCACCGCAAGCACGTTGCATCCGATACCCTGGGCCGTCGAGTTGCAGTACGTCCAAAACTGGACGTTCGCAAAGATGTAGTCGCCGCTTCCGAGCTCCTCGTCGGAAATACGCTCAACGTCCAGCCCGGCGATAGGTACGCCGTTAAGGATCACACGCTTCTGCTTGTCCACAACGATCGGACGGACCGTTTTGCTCGAAACTTTGAGACGCAGGTAGCCACGGAAGTCCTCCGCTCCCTCCTTTTCGTCTGCGTAGTCGTCCCCGTCCTCGAGACAGCAGTTTTTCGGGTTGATACTCTTCGGCGTCTTACCCGTGAATCCCTGTTTACGCAGGTTGTCAAACGCCTCGGCGAAACGTTCTTTGATCTGCGCAACTTTCGCCTCGTCGTCTTTCGGGATCAAAATGATCGCGCTGTATTTGGGGTCTCCTACCCCACCCTTTACTTGTTTTTTCTCGAACAAACCGTTCGGGTAGACGATGCGGCACGTCGGCGCACCTTTGATCTGGAATCTGTCCATACGTTTAAGTTGTTAAATGTTTATAAAAGTGGATTTTTTACGTTCGCTATCCGGCACAACCGAACAATTTCCTCCGGCGTAGTCGCATAGTAATACGTTGATTTGTGCAAAAGTGTGAGAGGTATGTCGCACGGGTTACTTTCGGAAAATCCCGCGCTCTCGAATAGGTGGTACAGGTACGACGAATTGCAATGATTGCGAAACGATTTACGTCGATGAAAGCCATCCTTTGGCTCGGCCTCCGAGAAAAATACGTCCGCCATATCCGAGTACTGCAACGTATTGTTGCATTCGAGATACAGCGCCGTGTAGTCACGCACGTTGATATTTTCTCGGAACGCGCTAAAATCCGTAGCGTACAGTATCCGCTCCCCGTCGTGCTGAATGTCGAATCCGATACACGGAACGTCGTGATGCAGCAACACCGCACGCACGAGGTACTCCTCCCCCGGTTTAACGTCGAACGGAATACGATACGTCGGAGCTACCATATCGAAAACCGAAACATCCTCCACCGTTTTGAGGATATTAAACGGTATGAACGGATAGCGAGACGCCAACGTATCTGCTGTCTGTTTCGATGTATAAATCGGCAAGTCGGCAAACCTGTCCAAACATTTTACGTGGTCGCTGTGGCTGTGCGTAACTAACACAACGCGGCCTTTTGGTGTTACTTCCGGGCAATAGCCAGCGTCTATAATGATAGTGTCGTCTATCACAACGCAGTTACCACTACTCCCGGACTTTAAGATATTTACGTTCATTCTTTCAATGATTTTGATCCGCTGGCGACTTTAAGCGCACGCACGATTGTGAGTAGCCCCTCTACGTCGCCAGCCTCTATTTTACGCACAAAATTTGCGAGCACCTTCTCCTTTACTACATCCGGAATCTCCGGTGAGAACGCACGTATAAGGTCATGTACTCCGTCCGGACCGCCGTATCTCGCTTCCGTCACTTTATAACGGCGATCGCGGCCAAACATATAGCGTATACGGATATACGTGTTCTCCGGGAAACCGACTAACTTCTCGTCGAGAGGGGTGGGGGCGTACACCTCGCATACCTCTAGCTTATCCGGGGCGTCGAAAATTGCCCTCGGTATAGACAGGCGTCCGAAACCGTACTCTTTATACGTGCATTCGCTCCATTGAAATCTTACCGTTGTCTGCACGTAGTTAGCATGGACCGTGGTTGTAACCGCCACGTACTTGTCGAACGTACTCATATTACATCTCATTAATAACATCGTCCGACGTTCGGAGGGGTAGCACAATCTCCACGTTGCTAACGGCGGGGCGTACTGTTACTGTCCCTTCTACCTCTACCTCATCCACTTTACACGTTTCCACGAGATTCTCGTCGCAGAAACGTAAGGCCGCGCTCAACGACCCGAACTCATGTTCCGACGTTTTACCGGCGCGATAAACTCTAACTTTTACGCTGGTGTCCGTGATAACGAACGTTCCGTAACCTACTGCAATCATATTAAATAATCTTTAAGTGTTAAGTGATACTCCCTACGCGAGAGGTCGCAACGCGATTCGTCGGCGTTACGTCCTTTCTCGTTTAATACGTGAATCTCGAATCTATTTGTTCCATCGTGGTGAAAACCCTCGACGATGATAGTCGAAGCGTGTTGCGATATGCGGCACTCGTCACATTTATTTACGCACTTGTAGATGGCCTCTTCCATTGTTCCGCACACCGTCAGAACAATCTCCGGCGAGCCGTTCCACAGCCCGAGACTCCCGGTTATAACGCACGCACGTTGAGCGATACTACTGTACCGCAGACTCTCAATGAAGTCCTCAAACGACGTGGGTTCCTCCCACGTGTCGACATACGTTGTTTTAATCATAACAATAAAAGTTTTAATTTACGTTCAGACTACCCGAACGTTTCTTGCGCCCCGGCGCGGTCACGATCCGCATGTTTCAATTTTACGGGGCTGTCGATCGTATGTCTTACATCCAATCTTCGGCTTCACGCCGATCTACAAAAAAGTGTATGCCGGACGTGCACTCGTTCCAGCGGTCAGTGTCGAAATCTTTAACTTCTACCCACGAGTTGCGAACGTACTTAAACATTGGGTCGTGGTTAGACGCAACAGATATTACGTTAGTGGAGCTTCCGTCGCAGTTCTGAATGTCCATGACAAACGCTTTGCTGCATCTACATTTAGTATCAGTCGCCGAGCTTCTTAAAGCGTCAGCAGGTATTAATAGCTTAACAACGAAAGGTCCCGCTTTTTTCCAACCAATAAATTCACCCTCGGTAGGGCACGCGTAGTACAGACCCCTCGCTTCATGAGCGTTGATACCATCGAGACGAGCCCCACGAAGTTCTACACGACGTAAGTTGGCGCGTCGGAGATCCGCTCCGCTCAAAATCGCATCTCGCAAGTTGGCCGATCGTAAATCTGTCCCGGCTAAATCTGCGCCGCTTAAGTCCGCACATCGTAAGTCTATTCGCGGCAAATTTAAGTCGCGCAACTTCGCGCCGCACAGATAAGCGTACTTAAGACTTACACCCATTTTGCATGCCTCCGATACCGTTTTTGCAATAGTATTACCGTGGCACGTATGGGTAAACAATGTCTCTCCGTTCAAGCGATCGATAACACATATGGTATTATTACACATAAAAATGAAATTTAAATTTCCGAACGTTTCTTGTGCCCCGGCGCGGGCATGATCCGCACGTTTCGATTTTCCGGGGCAGGCCTGCTATAAATTCGTCGGCCGCGTAATACAGTATTTAGGCTCGATCTTACGTTCCCCCGCATTGCTCAACTTACCTCCAATAAATGAGAATTTATTGACGCAACCAATACCTCCGAGGAACTCGTTAATAAACTCAACCACCGAACGTGTGAAGCGTCTACGACATATATGCACGTAGGGATTGCATCTCCCAAACTTCGGATCACACACGTACAGTAACAGCTCTCCGTTATGATACACCTCAAAACGTGATTGTGCTGTATTGACTAACCCGACGTAGCGTCGAAATTGAACGTGCTCGCCGCGGTTAAATCCGCGTAACATTACTTCTGAAGCCCACATACCCTGTCGATAATAGTTTTACACCCTTTCTCCAACGATTCACTGCTCGCGAACCGCGTAAGTTCTTGCGGTCTGAATTTAGGGTTAACCTCCGCAACGCTCTCGCCGATCGCATCACGTAAGTCGGCTATCACTTTTTGATAATAGTCGTACTTGTCAATAGCGTCGATAAGAATCGATACCGTCTCACGCACGTTCTTTATTTTAGCGATAACAGCATCGCGTATCGCTTGCGCGCAAATACGATTTTCCGGCGTAACTCCCCCGTCGACGAAAAACGATAAATTCATATCGCCGTCGATATACGTTCCGTTCGTAACTCCGTTCTTATCCTTACCGAGAGCGATCCAACGCTCGCACATGTAAAACGTGAGCCACAAACGTTGATAGGAAACCCACTGCCCGTTTTCCCAGGTCTCGTATCGACGAACCTCGGTTGAAATACCAAACCTCGGGGATGATACGTTCGTGTTAGGGTTGTACACCTGTTCGCACGCGGCATCGACCGCTTTTTTGAATCTTACGTTCAACGTTTTGCCGTCGAATAGTTCCGCAACATCGAGTAAGACGTCAAGATAATTGCAAAACGCAACGTACTCTCCAATTTGCGCTTTTGAAATAGCAATAAATCGTTCTTTGTTCATAACAATAGAAGTTTAATTTACGTTCGGACTATCCGAACGTTTCGCGCCCGGTGCGGGTAACGATCCCGCACGCACGGTCCCCGTGCGCTCCGTTCCAGGCTAACCTTAACGGACCTATTTCGTTTACTCTGTGTACGTTTTCATAAAACATACGTTTCTTCTCGTTTCAGTTGTGTCACCCGAGTAGACTTTATTAGCTCTTCAAATCCGACATACGCAACGTCGGATAACTCTTTTAGCTTATCGTCGTACCCCATGAGGATAAATACTTCTTTTTCATACGCTACCGCTGCACTCGTTCTATGAGACCCGGAGTATATCACGTACTCGTCGCCGCCGCGTGAACGTACATAAACTCTATACGTTTTTGTGAACTCGCTGTCTCCGGACCACACGGGACATACCTTCGTGTTAGATTCTCTAAACGGTTTTTCGCTCTTAATAGCGGCGACCATGCGCTTTTCAATCTTTTTCATAACAATAGGATTTTAATTTACGTTCGGACTATCCGAACGTTTCGCGCCCCAGCGCGGTCATGATCCGCACGTTTCGATTTTCCGGGGCTACACACAACTATCCTACGCTCAACCGTACCACGTTCGGCACGTCTATTTTCTGCACGCTCTCCGCGTTGTCGACGATGATCGGGAACGCCTGCATACCTTTACGGGTGCGCGCGGCGTCGAGAAGTTCCACGACTAACCGCACACGTTCCGCACGGTTTACGCTTTTCAGAGGTATGCCGTTGTACGTCAACGTGCACGTACTGGACGTCCGTCCCGACGTTTTGAACGTTTTGTCCGTCTCGATCGACCAACCGTCCGGCATCTCTGCGAGAATAGCGTTTTTGTCGGCCTCGCGTAACTGTGCCTCGACTGTTGCTATTTTCTCGTCAATGTCGATCAACGCTCCGCGCGCACGTTGCGCACGTGCTACCGCGTTCTGCGCCTCCTCGATTGCATCCTGCTCCGCCTTATACGCGTTCAACTTCTCCATTATACGCGTATTCTCGTCCTTGTTCTCCGTCATACGTGCGCACGCCTCGTAATACTCCGCACGTATCTTGCGCACCTTATCTGCGGAATAGCCGTGCCCGCACGTCGGGCACGTGCAGACGATACCCTCGCGGACGCGCATAACGTCTCGCGCATACCTGTCAGCGAACTCACTTTCCGCGCGCGTCAACTGTTCGCACGTCGGCGTAGGGATTGTCACGTTAAGCACGGCAAAGCGTTCTGCATCCGCGCGAGACGCCCGAAGCGCGGATAACGTTTTGCGGAGCGCGTCGGCCTCGCCGTTATCCATAACGCCCGCACGTGCTAACAGCTTACGCAACTGGTCCGACGTTACGTTGCCCGACGTCAACGCGTTGACATCCGCACAAGCGGCGGCAAACTCAACGTCTATTCCGCGCTCCATGAACGCGCGCACGAAGTCGGTTTGCGTCACGGCGTCGCCGTTAACGTACAACGTTGTGCCCTTTGCGGTTAACGTGCGGCGTATTTCCGCACCCGCAAAATCGGCTAACGTTACGGACGTCACGACGTCGCGACGGCCCGCGGGCCGCACGTCGAAGCCGTCCAACGTTTTGCCGACAAGCGCCCAATAGTACGCATTGACTAACGTTGTTTTGCCCGCGCCGTTCGGCGCGACGATCGTTTCGATCGGGACGGATTTGTCCGGCGCGCCGGCAAAGTTCGATAATGTTATTAACATAATTGAAATTGAATTAAATGAACGAAACGGCCGTTTTGGGCCGTTTCGATCGGGTTTTTGCCGTCCGAGCGGCCGCGAGCCGCGCGCCGGGCATACCTCAACAGTACCCCAGTTCGGACGTTTGCGGGTGCGGACCCCGCTAAAAAACAAGCAGGCCCAGCCCGAGCTGGGCTGGGTGCTTCGCTATTCGTGTCTTGCTTGTTAGTTGGCCGCGTCGGGGTTGATCCCGGCGGCGATCAACATTTGCCGCAACCGCTCAACGTCCGAGACGGCTTTTGCGGCGCGCGCCTCGGCGTCGGCTACCTTGGCGACGAGCGTTTCACGCTTCGCGCGCTCGGGCATCACGTAGGACATCACGGCGGCGGTAGCC
>ENA-ORPD01000671-ORPD01000671.1-human-gut-metagenome-genome-assembly--contig:-NODE-671-length-32837-cov-4.735800_pt1 | contig 32837 bp, 32 predicted proteins | sample MGYA00242143_ERZ509076 | MGnify/ENA primary metagenome ERZ509076 (study PRJEB26280, sample SAMEA2338706) | human gut metagenome | biome: human gut; feature: human-associated habitat; material: faeces... | reverse complement strand
ATTAAATAAAGCTGTTTGTAACAAATTGCCAAACAAACCCGGAACCAGTGGCAATCGAATGCAATAAAATGGTAAAGGAATGATTTTATGATAAATATAAAAGAAATAATTGCAAAAGAAATAGAAAAAGTAACTAAATTAAACAGTAATGAACTAGAAAGCTATATAGAAAAGCCAAAAGAGGTAAAAAATGGAGATTATGCATTTCCATGTTTTAGACTTGCAAAGGAGTTAAAAAAAGCTCCACAAGAAATAGCAAAAGAAATAGCAAGCAATATTAATATTAGTAAAGAAGTAATAGAAAATGTTGAGGTTGTTGGAGGTTATTTGAATTTTTATGCAAATAAAAATTTATTAACAAATGAAGTTATAAAAGAAATATCTAGCAAAGAAGAAGTTGGAAGTTCTAATATTGGAAATGGTAAAACAATTGTTATAGATTATTCTTCTCCAAATATTGCAAAGCCTTTTCACATTGGGCATTTAAAGACAACAGTATTAGGTGGAGCCCTATATAATATTTATAAACATTTAGGCTATAAAGTAATTGGAGTAAACCATTTAGGAGATTATGGAACACAGTTTGGTAAATTAATAGAAGGTTATAAAAGATGGGGAGATGAGTATGATTTAACAAAAGACCCTATTGATAAATTAGCCGAAATTTATTTAAAAATAAACAACTTATGTGCTGAAGATGAAGATGTTTTAAATAAATGTAGAGAAAACTTTAAATTGTTAGAAAATGGTGATGAATATTGCACAAAGCTATGGAATAAGTTTAGAGACCTAAGTATAAAAGAATTCCAAAAAATATATGACATGTTAGGTAGCAAATTTGACTCATGGAATGGTGAGGCTTTTTATGCTGACAAAACTTCAGAAGTAATTGACATATTAAGTAAAACAGGAAGATTAATAGAATCTGAAGGGGCAATGGTTATAGATTTAAGCAAAGAAGGAATTGATACACCATGTATAATATGCAAATCAAATGGCTCTACAATTTATGCAACAAGAGATTTAGCAGCAATTTTATATAGGGCAAGGACATATAATTATGATAAAAGTATATATGTTACATCTTACGAACAAAACTTACATTTTAAGCAAATATTTGAAGTTGCAAAATTATTAGGTCTAGATGAAAAATATACAAAAGGTTTAGAACATGTGTCTTATGGAATGGTTAGACTTCCAAGTGGAACAATGTCAACTAGAAAAGGTAATTTTATAAAAGTTGAAGATATAATTAAAGACACAATAAATGAGGCTAAAAAAATTATAGAAGAAAAAAATCCAAGCCTAGAAGACAAAGAAGAAGTAGCAAAAAGAGTTGGAATTGGAGCTATTATTTTTAATAATGTTTCAACAAATAGGGTAAAAGATGAAATATTTGATATAAACGAAATGCTTAATTTCCAAGGAGAAACAGGACCATATATACAATATACATATGTAAGAACAAATAGTGTATTAAAAAAGGTTGCCAATATACCAGATGCAGGTAAAATAAATGTAAATAATTTACAAGATGAGTATTCTCAAAACATTATAAAATTAATAGCAGATTTTGAAAATATATTAATTCAAGTAACAAAAAAAGAAGAAGTTTCAATACTTGCAAAATATTTAATTGAACTTTCAAAAGCATTTAGTAGTTTTTATAACGAAAATAAAATAATTGGTGAAGAAAGTGAAGTTCAAGATGCAAGAGTATACTTAACCTATTGTGTTAACAAAGTTTTAAAAACAGGAGCAGAACTTCTAGGAATAAAAATGCCAGAAAAAATGTAATATAAAAATAAAAATACAGTAATAAACAAAGTAACAAAGGAGATAAGATTCAAATGATAGACTTTCATGCACACATACTTCCAAACATAGATGATGGATCAAGAAGTATAGACGAAACATTTAATTTAATAAAAGAAGCACAAAATGTAGGATTTGACGAAATAGTATTAACACCTCATTACAAAGAAACAGTATTTGAAACAGATGTAGCAGAAAGAGGAGTATGGTTAGATGCAATAACAAAAAATTTAACCACAAAAAATATTAAAGCAAAATTATATTTAGCAAATGAAATATATATGACAGACAACATAATAAAATTATTAGAAAATGAAAAAGCATCAACAATAAATAATACAAGTTATGTATTATTTGAATTACCAAAAAATGAAGAACCATTAAATTTATATGACTTAATATATGAAATGCAACAAAATAAAATAGTACCAGTTTTAGCACATCCAGAAAGATATGTGTATGTGCAAAAAGAACCAGAATTACTATATGATTTGGTAGAAAAAGGAGTATTAATCCAAGCAAATTATGGAAGTATAATAGGTCAATATGGAAACAAAGCTCAAATGATAGTAAGAAAAATGTTTGAAAATAATTTAGTACATTTTTTAGGAACAGATGTACATAGAGAAAAAACAATATATAAACTTATACCAGAAATTTTAGAAGAAATAGAAAGCATAATAGGAAAAGAAAGGCTAGAAGAATTAACTTCTATAAATCCAAAATTGGCATTATTAAATAAAAGAATAGACATTAGAACACCAATTGAATTTAAGCTTAATTTTAAAGAAAAATTAATGATGAATTTTAACCTTAACTTTTTAAAATAAATAGTTAATAAAGTAATTATTATTAATTAAAATGAAAATTAATTGATAATGAAAGTTAATTTAAAACAAAAATTAACAAATATAAGAAAGAAGGAATAACAATGAGAAAATACTTTGGAACAGATGGAATAAGAAGAATAGCAAACATAGAGCTATCACCAGAATTGGTGTATAAAGTTGCAAAAGCAGGAGCATATGTACTTTCTAAGCATACAGACCATGCACCAACAATTTTAATTGGAAGAGATACAAGAATATCTGGAACACTAATAGAAAGTGCAATGGTTGCAGGATTTTTAAGCTATGGAGCAAATGTTAAATTATTAGGAGTTATACCAACACCAGCAGTAGCATATTTAACTAGAAAGTTAAATGCAGATGCAAGTGTTGTAATATCTGCATCACATAATACTTATGAATTTAATGGAATAAAATATTTTAGTAATAAAGGTATGAAAATTCCAGACACATTAGAAGAAGAAATAGAAGAAGTAATGGAATCTGGAAAATTAGAAGAACTTACAGCAGTAAATGACAAAATAGGAGTTTCTGAATATTGCTTAGACTTAATTGATGAATATGTCTACTTTTTTAGGAAAAATTTTGATGACGACATGGAAAAATTAGTATCTGATGATTTTATAGTAGGATTAGACACAGCAAATGGTGCAACATATAAAGTTGCAGAAAAAGTATTTAAATCATTAGGAATTAAATATAAAATAATAAACAATAATCCAGATGGAATAAATATAAACCAAAATTGTGGTTCAACACATTTAGAAGGTCTAAAGAAGTTTGTTGTAGAAAATAACTTAAGCATGGGAGTAGCATATGATGGTGATGGAGATAGATGCTTAGCAGTAGATGAAAATGGTAACGAAATAGATGGAGACAAAATTATGGCTATAATTTCTAGTTCATTAAGAAAAAAAGGAAAACTTGCCAAAGATACTATTGTAGCAACTGTTATGAGTAACCTTGGGCTAAACAAGTATGCAAGAGACAATGGACTTGAATTATTGCAAACTAAAGTTGGAGATAGATATGTATTAGAAGAAATGCTAAAAGATGGATTTAATTTAGGAGGAGAACAATCTGGTCATGTTATTTTATTAGATTACAATCCAACAGGAGATGGAATATTAACATCATTAATGCTTATAAAATCTATTTTAGAAGAAAATAAAAAGGCATCACAAATGGCACAAATGGTAAAATTGTACCCACAAGTATTGGTTAATGCAAAAGTAAATTCAGAGAAAAAATATGGATTTAAAGATGATAAAGAAATAAAAAATGCAATTGAAAAACTTGAAAAAGAATTTGCTGGAAATGGAAGAGTATTAATTAGACCTTCTGGAACAGAGCCATTAGTAAGAGTTATGATAGAGGGCGAAGATCAAAAATATATACAAAAAAAGGCAGAAGAAATTGCAAAATTAATAGAATCAAAGCTAAAATAAAAATTTAATAAATAACATAATAAAAAATGCAACTATAACTATTAATTGCAAAATGTAACGTAATGAAAATGTAACAAAACAGCAATACAAATGTAACGAAAATGTAAATTGATTAATATTGCTAAATAAAATAATAAGTGATATTATATTTGCAGTAACTAAAGAAAAATAGGAGGAATAAACAATGTTTTTATTAGATATGTCAAATCCATTAACATTATTACTAATGTTATTTGCAACAGTTCTTTTAATATTTTTAGCACAAGAAATTAAAAAAAGTTATGTAGCTGCAATACCTTTAGTAGCTTATTTATTAATACTAGTAATGCATGTAGCACAATTTACAACATTATCAGAAGACCTAAGATATATGTCAGAAACACTATCAAGATGTATAGCAATCGACTTTGTATTTATTTTAATATCATTTTTCTCATACTTATGGGTTGATGATATTGAAGCAAAAGCAAAGAATAAAAAAAGTATAGATAATAGTTTAGATTGGTTTTGGAAAAATGTATAATATAAAAATGCTTAAAGTATAACTTTAAGCATTTTTTTTGTTTTTATGAATATAAATATTATAAGACACTTATGACAAGGAGAAAATATATGTTTAATGTTACAGTACTAAAAATTAAAGACGTTGTAAAATACCTAATAGAACTAATAATATTTATATTAATAATAATATGTTTATATAAAGGAATATCTGGAATAAAAATAGAAAACAATCAAATATCGAAAAAAATTATAAAAGGAAATTTATTAGAATGTATAGATACTGAACTTCCAGTTGTAGCTGAAGTTTGCAAGGAAGGGGAAGAAGGAAAAACAGGAATAAAAGAGGAGTTTAATTTATATGAAGATATTTTAAAAAGACAAATAGTAGCAATAGAAAGTTTTGAAGAAAAAGACATAAATGAAATTCAAGGTGAAAATGAAGAGCAAACAAATAATAATCAAGAAACAGCCAAAATAGAAGAACAAAATACTAGCCAAGAAATTGCAAAAGCAGGAGAAAAAACTGAGGTTATAACAAATAACCCAATAGCATTAAAATCCAATGTACAATACCAAAATGTAAAAATAAAAAATGAAACATCTTATGAATTAACAGAGGAAATGTTAGAGCCAAATATAGAAATAAACAATAAAAATATTTTATTATTTCATACACATACATGTGAAAGCTATACAGCAAGTGAAAAAAATCCATACACACCAACAGGAAATTATAGAACAACAGATTTAAACTTTACAGTTGCAAAGGTTGGAGATGAATTAGAAAATAGTTTAAAACAATATGGAATAAATGTAACACATGACAAAACTTACCATGATTACCCAGCATATAATGGCTCATACACACATTCGCTTGGAACAGTGCAAGAAATTTTAAAAACAAATCCTTCAGATATTATTTTTGATATACATAGAGATGCAATAGGAAGTAGAAGTGACTATGCACCAATTGTAAAAATAGGAGAAAATGACATTGCAGCACAAATAATGTTTGTAGTTGGTACAAATGAAGGTGGACTTTGGCACCCAAATTGGAACCAAAATTTAAAATTTGCAATAAAAGTTCAGCAAAAGGCAGAGGAAATGTATCCAGGACTTTTTAAACCTATAATGGTTACAAAATATAGGTATAATCAGCATGCAGGAAAATATGCTAGCATAATAGAAGTGGGGGCTACAGGAAATACTTTAGAGCAATGTCAAACAAGTATGAAGTATTTTGCAAAAGTATTAGACGAAGTCTTGAAATAAAAATAATATTTGTATATAATACGTTTAAATAATCTAAAGAAAAGAGGTATTTTTATGGCAAATATTAATGTTAGTTTAAAAAACACACAAATTTCAAATAAAACAATAATGGAATATAAAGACAAGGTTGAAAAAATACATAATGACTTGCATAAAAGAGCAAATGATCCAAATGACTTTGTTGGATGGCTTGAATTACCAACAAATTATGATAAAAAAGAATTTGCAAGAATAAAAAAAGCTGCTAAAAAAATAAAAAAAGAATCAGATATTTTAGTAGTTATTGGAATAGGAGGATCATACTTAGGTGCAAGAGCTGTAATAGAGTCTTTAACAAATACATTTTATAATATGCAAACAGACAAACAAAGAAAATTTCCACAAATTTTATATGCAGGAAATAACCTAAGTCCAAACTATATAAATGATTTAATAAATTATATAGGAAATAAAGATTTTTCTGTAAATGTTATTTCAAAATCTGGAACAACAACAGAGCCAGGAATTGCATTTAGAATATTTAGAGAAATATTAGAAAATAAATATGGAATAGATGAAGCAAGAAGCAGAATTTATGTAACAACAGACAAAGAAAAAGGAGCACTAAAAACACTATCAGATGAAGAAGGGTATGAAAGATTTGTTATACCTGACAATGTTGGTGGAAGATATTCTGTATTAACAGCAGTAGGATTACTTCCAATTGCAACAGCTGGAATTGACATAGACAAACTTATGGAAGGTGCAAGAATTGCTAAAGAAAGATTTAATGATTCAGATTTAAAATATAATGATTGCTACAAATACGCAGTGGTAAGAAATATAATGTACAAATTATATAAAAATATAGAAATACTTGTAAATTATGAGCCAAAAATGCATTATTTTACAGAATGGTGGAAACAACTATTTGGCGAAAGTGAAGGAAAAGAACAAAAAGGAATATTCCCTGCAGGAGTTGACTTTACAACAGACTTGCACTCTATGGGACAATATATACAAGAAGGAAGAAGAAATTTATTTGAAACAGTAATAACTATAAAAACACCAGAGTCAAATATAACTGTAAATGCAGATGAAGATAATTTAGATGGGCTAAACTATTTAGCAGGAAAAGACTTAGACTATATAAATAAAAAAGCTATGGAAGGAACAATAAAAGCACATGTTGATGGAGATGTTCCAAATGTTGTTATAGAATTAGAAAAACTAGATGAGTTATCAATTGGGGAGCTAATATATTTCTTTGAAAAATCATGTGCAATGTCTTGTATGCTTCTTGAAGTAAATCCATTTAATCAACCAGGAGTTGAAGAATATAAAAAGAATATGTTTAAATTATTAAAAAAACCAGGGTATTAAAAGAAAGGCAAAAAAATGATATACAAAAAACAATTTGAAATAGGATTAAAAGATATAGGAAAAAACAATGAAATAACTAATACTGCATTATTAGAAAGACTAGAAAATATTGCAGCATATCACTCAGATAGTGCAGGCTATGGAGTAAATACAGTAGAGCAAACAAAAGTAACATGGGTTTTATTAGAATGGAAACTTCAGGTTATAAAAAGACCAAAATATGGACAAAAAATAAATATAGATACATGGTCAAGATATACTAACAAATGTTATTCTTATAGAGATTTTGAAGTTTATGATGAAAATAAACAATTATGTGCTATAGCAACATCAAAATGGTTATTAATAAATGTGGAAAAAAATAAAATTGCAAAAGTAGAAGAGAGTTTAATTGCAAAATATAATCCAGAAGAGGGTAAATCTGTATTTAATATTTTAGAATTAGAAAAATTAAAAGAACCTAATAATTATGAAAGTTTTATAAACTATAAAGTTAGAAGAAGTGATATAGATGTAAATAGACATATGCATAATTTGCGATATTTAGATTTGGCATATGAAGCATTACCACAAAATGTATATGATGAGCAAATTTTTAATAATGTTAGGATTACTTATAAAAAGGAAATTAAATTAGGGCAAAATGTTGTATGTAAATATGTAAAGCAAGATGAAAAATATATTGTTGCAATATATAGTGAAGATTTAAAGGTATTACATAGTATTGTAGAGTTGCAAAATTAGAAAAAAGCTAATAGTGAATGAAACTTCATTATTAGCTTTTTATCTTTCTTCATCAAAAGAATTTGCTTTATTTAATTTTTTTAATTCTTCTTCAGTAGAAATTACGCCATTTCCCATATTTACATATTTTCTAATTCTTTTTTGATTTTTATCTTTTAGGTGTTTTGGAAATTTATCTGGATTTGCTAAGAACTGTAAATGTTCTATTAAATCATGTTTTGAATTTTCTTCTATTAATTTTTTTTGCCTTAGAAAAATTTTATGTCTTTTTTCTAAAGGAAGTGTAATATGGTTTTGCAAATAACTATTTTTTACAATTCCTTCTCTATTTGGATTTATAACCATAAAATCATTATTTCCTTCATATACAGGAAGCATAATGGTTTGTTTCATGTTAATTAAGGCATCAACCATCATATCTTTGTCAACATGAACACAAATTGGTCTATTTAATCCGAGGGTAATCTATACCAATAATAATTTTTTTGGAATTATCTTGTATGGTATTTGGTTTACCATTTTCGTTTTCGTTTATATAACCCCAATTTTTAAGTTTTTTATTGTCAACAAAATCCATAATTATACCACATATTAAATTATTTTTTATTGAATAAGTATTTTCAGCAGCTATAAATCTTTCAAAACACATTGATAAATCATCTTCTAAGGAATTTGGGGAATTAGGAAATAATTTAGAAAACGTATGATTATAATCAAATGAAAATTCAGAAGATAAGGAATTATAAGATTTTCCCTGTAAATTTCTTTTATATATATTTTTAGCTAAGTATTTTAATAAACGATATTTAGTAAGAAGTTTTTTTATTGTCTCATCATCTAATGATAAATTAGTATTTGGAAAATCTTTTAGTAAGTTTAACTGCTGAAAAACAAAATAGCCAAATCCAGTTGAATTTATTTCTTTTGAATATTTATTTTGCCAAAATATATTTAAAGCAGAAAGCTCGTCTATTGGAAGAGTTTTTAAATATTCTTCTGAAAAAAACTTTTCAATTCCAATATCATCTGGGTGGTTTTTATCTGGTTTTGTAACATACCCTAAATCTTCTAACCATAAAATTTTTAGCTGCTTTTCTTGACTGTTACAAAGAAGGTCTAAAGCTCCATGTTCATTTAAATAATTGTAGGTATATTGCAAAATTTTAATATTATCATCTTTTTGAAATCTTAATAAATCATCTTTACAATATTGCAATGAGTTTTTTAAATATTCATATTCTTCTTGCGTAGTAGGATTAAGTCCATATTCTTTATATTTTTCTCTTAAGTTATATAATAAGCCTCTTACAAGTAAGTTTGTTGATTTTTTTAGATCATATTTATAAATTCCATCATCATCTGGTATTTTTTTATTAGAAAATTTTTGATATAAATGTTTTAAAAATTGTTCATTTTCTAATAGATAATCTCTTGCCAATAATTGAACTTTAATACCAGATAATCTATCTATAATTTTATAGTATTCTTGAGAAGCTTTTATAAAATTTAATTCAGTAAAAGATAACAGTTGGTAACCATCTAAGCTAGGGTATTTATTATGGGCTTTAGAAAGAAAATTATAAGCACGTCCTATATCTTTTTTGGCATCTTCTATATCTATTAAATTAATATCATTATATAAATTTTCTATATCCATAAATTTTAGCTCCTTACAATAACTTAAGTATACCATAAAATAAGGCAAATTACCAGAATTTTAAAAAATTATCATATTTTACTACCATTTTTATTTTATTTATGATAAAATGGCGAAAGTAAAAATATAATTAAAAGGAGTTGTTAAAGTTGCCAGAACTAAAATATAAAAGAGTTCTTTTAAAATTAAGTGGAGAAGCATTAGCAGGAAGCAAAGGAAATGGAGTAGATGCAAAAACAGTAGGAGAAATATGTGATAAAATAAAAGAAATAGTTGATTTAGGAGTAAAAGTAGGAATAGTAGTTGGAGGTGGAAACTTCTGGCGTGGAAGAAATGGACATCAAATGGAAAGGACCACAGCAGACTATATGGGAATGCTTGCAACAGCAATGAATGGGCTTGCACTTCAAGATGCATTAGAAGCAAGAGGAGTTTATTCTAGAGTACAAACATCAATAGAAATGAGGGAAATAGCAGAACCATTTATACAAAGAAAAGCAATGAAACATTTAGAAAAAGGTAGAGTTGTAATATTTGCATGTGGTACAGGACACCCTTATTTTACAACAGATACAGCAGCAGCACTTCGTGCTACAGAAATGAATGCAGAAGTAATACTTCTTGGAAAATCAATAGATGCAGTATATTCTGCAGATCCAAAACTAGACCCAAATGCAACAAAATTTGAAGAAATTTCATATATAGATGTGTTAAATAAAGATTTAAAAGTTATGGATTCAACAGCAACAGCAATGTGTAGAGATAATAATATTCCACTTTTAGTATTTGGAATAGCTGACCCACAAAATATTGTAAGAGCTGTTAAAGGTGAAAAAATAGGAACAATAGTAAGTTAATAAATTTTAGGAGGAAAGAATAATGGATTATAAAAATATAGAAGAAAGAATGAATAAAACAATAAGTGTATATGAAGAAAAACTATCAGAAGTAAGAGCAGGAAGAGCAAACCCTGCAATATTAAACAAAGTAAAAATAGATTACTATGGAACACCAACACCAATAAATCAAGTAGCAGGAGTTTCTGTTCCAGAAGCAAGATTAATTGTAATCCAACCATGGGATGTAAGTGTTTTAAAAGATATAGAAAAAGCAATACTTGCATCAGACATAGGAATAAATCCAAATAATGATGGAAAAGTAATAAGACTTGCATTTCCAGAATTAACAGAAGAAAGAAGAAAAGAGCTAGTAAAAGACATAAAGAAAATGGCAGAAGAAGCAAAAGTTGCAGTAAGAGCTGTTAGAAGAGACGGAATTGATGAAGCAAAAACAAAACAAAAAAATTCTGAAATAACAGAAGACGAACTAAAAAATGCAGAAAATGACATACAAAAATTAACAGACAAAAAAATAGAAGAAGTTGATAAAATACTAGAAAACAAAGAAAAAGAAATAATGTCAGTATAGTAAATTATTAAATTTAAGAAGGAATAAAAATGGATTTCAAGCAAGAATTAAGTAAATATCAAAAAATAATAAACAATGAATTAGAAAAATATGTAAAACATGAAGATTGTCCAGAAAAAATATTAAACAATTCTATGGAATATAGTTTAATGGCAGGAGGCAAAAGATTAAGACCAATTTTGTTACTTGCAACTTACAAATTATTTAAAAATTATGTTAATAACTGTATGACATATGCAGTTGCAATCGAAATGGTACATAATTTTTCATTAATACATGATGATTTACCAGGAATAGATAATGATGACTTAAGACATGGAAAGCCAACAAATCATAAAGCTTTTAACGAGGCAACAGCAATACTTGCAGGAGACCGGATTGTTAAATAATGCATATATATTAATAAGTGAAGATTTAAAAAATTCTAAAAAAGAAGAATTACAAGACAAAATTAAAATTTTTAATGAATTTACACTTGCAGTAGATAGAATGATTGCAGGAGAGTATGTTGACACAGAATATGAAGGAAAACCAATAAGTAAAGATTATTTAGAATATATTCATAAAAACAAAACAGGTGCATTTTTAAAACTATCAGTTAGAATGGGAGCAATACTTGCAAATGCACCAAAAGAAGACTTAGAAAAATTAACAACATATTCAGAAAAAATAGGTTTGGCATTTCAAATAAAGGATGATATATTATCAGAAGAAGGAAATGAAAAAATTTTAGGAAAACCAGTTGGAAATGACAAAGAACATGGAAAATGTACATATGTATCAAAATATGGACTTGAAGGTGCTAAAGAAATATTAAATAAAATAACAAAAGAAGCAATAGAAATAATTAACTGTTATGGAGAAAAAGGAGAGTTTTTAAAAGAACTTGCCTTATACATAGCAAATAGAAATAAATAGGTGATAATATGAAATTTAATAAAGAAAGCATGCCAAAACACATAGCCATTATAATGGATGGAAATAGAAGGTGGGCAAAAGCAAGAGGAAAACAAGCAGCTTTTGGACATAAAGAAGGTGCAAAAACTTTAGAAAAAATAGTTAGGTATGCAAATAGTATTGGACTTGAATATATTACAGTATATGCCTTTTCTACAGAAAACTGGAAAAGAGCAGAAGATGAGGTAAAAGCATTAATGTTTTTATTTCAAAGCTATTTAAATAATTATTCTAAAAGGGCAGACAGTGAAAATATAAAAGTAAAATTTTTAGGAGATAAAAAAGCATTATCAAAAGCAATGCAAAAAAGCATGGAAGAATGTGTAGAAAGAACTAAAAATAATACAGGAATAACATTTAACATAGCTATAAACTATGGTGGTAGAGACGAAATAGTAAAAGCAATGAAAAAAATTGCAACTGAATATAAAGAAGGAAAAATTGAATTAGAACAAATAAACGAAGAGGCGATTTCAAAAGAATTATATACAAAAGATGAGCCAGATCCAGACCTTGTTATTAGAACAAGTGGTGAGATGAGATTAAGTAATTTTTTACCATGGCAATCAGTATATTCAGAATTACTTTTTGTAGAGAAAAATTGGCCAGATTTTACTGAAGAAGATTTAGACAATGCGATTATAGAATATCAAAAAAGAACAAGAAAATTCGGGGCAAATTAACTAATTAGTTGAAAGGAATGAAAAAATGGATATAAAAAGAGTAACATCAGCACTACTAGGGTTTCCTTTAGTACTTGCAATATTTTTAATAGGAAATAAATATGTTGTAGACATAGCACTTGCTATAATTACATTACTTGCAATGGACGAATATTTTAATGCAGTATCAAAAGTTGCAAAGCCTGTAAAATGGGTAGGCTATTTAAGCTGTTTAAGTATTTCACTTTTACATGTAATTCCTAGTTCATATTTATGGGTAGTAGTAACACTTGCAATTCCAACTATATTATTAATACTTTTTGCGCAAGTAATTGCAACAGAGATGAAAACAAGTTTTAAAGATATTGCATATACATTTTTTGGAATAGCATATATTGTATTTTTTACAATTTTTGTTGCACTAATAAATGGAATGAAAAATGGAAACATATTAATATGGTATGTAATATTTGCTGCGTGGGGAACAGATATTTTTGCATATTTTACAGGAAAAGCTATAGGAAAACATAAATTTAGTAAAATAAGCCCTAAAAAATCTATAGAAGGATGTATTGGTGGAACAATTGGGGCAGTAGTTGCAATTGTTATATATACATATGTTATAAATACATATTTAGGCATGAATGTGTCATATATATATATTATAGGATGTTCAATTATATTAAGTTTAGTTGGGCAAATAGGTGACTTTGCAGCATCATCAATAAAAAGATTTGTAGATATAAAAGATTATAGTAACCTAATTCCAGGACATGGAGGAATGTTAGACAGAATAGATAGTTTAATATTTTTAGCACCATTTGCATATGCATTATTTATGATGATTTAGGAGGAGATAGTTTGTTTACTTTTTTAATATCTGCTATAAAAATAATATTTTTATTAGGATTTTTAATTCTAATACATGAGACTGGACATTTTGTTGTCGCAAAACTATGTAAAGTAAGGGTAAATGAATTTGCTATAGGTTTTGGACCAACAATTTGGAAAAAACAAGGAAAAGAAACTAAATATGCATTAAGACTTATACCACTAGGGGGCTTTATAAGTATGGAAGGAGAAGAAGAACTTTCTGATAAGGAAGGTTCTTTTTCAAAAGCAAGTATTCCCAAAAGAGTTGCAATAGTTGCAGCAGGTGCAATAGTAAATATTATATTTGCATTAATAGTTTATTTTATATTGGCTACAAGTTATAATTTTCAAGTAACAAATAATTGGAGTTCTGCATTAACATTTGCAGGAGAAAAAACAGGAACATTTATTACATCAACATTTGAAGGATTAAAGCAACTATTTACTGGAAAGTCAGGGCTTGACCAAATGATGGGACCTGTTGGAATATCAGAAGTTGTAGCTAAAACAAATGGAATGTTTGAATTTATAAATATGATTGCAATTGTTTCTTTATCTTTAGGGGTAACTAATTTGCTTCCAATTCCAGCCTTAGATGGTGGGAAAATACTTCTTTTAATAATAGAGGCAATACGTAAAAAACCATTAAGTCAAAAAATAGAAATTAATATTCAACTTTTAGGTTTTTCTTTTATAATAATACTTGCATTATTTGTAACATGGAATGATATAGCCAGAATTATTTAAATTTTTCTATATAAAACGATATAGTAATATTATTTAGTGTTTTAAATAAAATGATATAACAAGAATTATTTAATATCCATATATTGACATGGTAACATAATTGGTAGTAAAATAAATATAACAATGTTTTGTGTACGTTGTTAAAACATTTTAATTTTAACAAAGGAGGGTACTTTTTTATGAGTACTAAACTTCGGACCTATGTCGACATTATGGATTTGCACAACGAGGTAACTGGTTCATGCCATTTCCTTGTTATCAAATTTCCAAATAATGAGACAGCCAAAATTGTAGTAGACTGTGGATTATTTCAGGAAAAGGAGAATGATAGCTATAACAGAGGTTTTCCATTTGATGCTGACAAACTTGATTGTGTGCTTGTTACTCACAACCATGTTGACCATACAGGTCGCTTGCCGTTACTTGTAAAACAAGGCTATCGCAATGAAATTTATTGCACTGGGGCAACAAAAATGCTTATGCCACTGGCATTGGTAGATAGCTGCAAGGTACTACGTGATTTATCACGAAGAAACAACCAAAAACAGCTTTATTCAGAAGGTGATGTAAATGAGTGTGTTTCACAATTAAAAGCAGTGGAATATGAAAAAACATTTAACATTCACAGGTTTGTAAAGGCAACATTTTTCAAAAATGGTCATTTGCTTGGAGCTGCCATGATTTTGCTTCAGATTCAGTATGAAGATGAGGCATCAATTAACCTTTTGTTTACTGGAGACATTAATTTTTCTAACATGTTTTTTGATGTTGATCCATTACCTAACTGGGTAAAAGAATTGCCGCTTACGGTAATTCAGGAATCAACATATGGAGACATGGACAAAGAGGAAATAGTTCCAGTATTTAAGCAAAATGTTAAGGAAAAAATGGAAATTGGCGGAACCTTAATAGTACCGGTATTTTCTTTAGGAAGAAGCCAAGAAATTCTAAAAACTTTGCATGACATGCAAAAAGAAAATATGCTGGATTCATCAATTCCAATATATTTTGATGGTAAGCTTGCCATTAAATATACACACATCTATTTAAAAGATGGTTTTGGACTAAATGATGACTGCCTGGACTTTCTGCCAGACAATTTAACTTATGTTGATGAAGGAATAAGAGACAAAATTTTAAGCAATACTTCTGAAACAAAAATAATTGTTACAACCTCAGGAAGCGGTGGCTATGGACCTGCACCACTCTATTTTCAAAATTACATTGGAAATTCCAATACTCTTATCCATTTTACAGGCTTTCTTTTTGAGGGAAGCCTGGGAAGAAATCTTCGGGACACTCCATATGGAGATTTTGTAAAAATTAATGGATTAATCCTGAAAAAGTTTGCAAATGTAGAGTTTACATCTGAGTTTTCTGCACATGCAAAGGCTGATGAGATGATTAATTTTTTAAACGAATTTAAAAATCTTAAAGCAGTTTTGGTAAATCATGGCGAAATTGATGTAAAAGACAACTTTGCAAAAAGAATAGCAGAACATGTAAAAGTTAAAAATGTAGCTGTTCTTGACAGAAGTTACTTTTTTAGAGTAGGTCCATATGGTATTACAAAATCAGTACCAACAAAATTTGTATAAAGGAAGTGCATAATAAAAAAGTACAAAAGGGGCTTTCGTTTGAAGGCCTCTTTATAATTTGTTAAAAACACTTGTACGAAACAAAGATTTTTGATATACTACATACTGAAAATATAAAGCAAAAAGACATAAAAAAGGAGCGATATAAGTGTCAGAAAAATCAAAAAAAGTAGGAGAAGTATTTAGTGATTATAAAACAAACAGCAATATAAAATATGCATATATACAAGCATTAAATGTAAACAAAAAAACAAATACATTAGGAATAATACTTGGAATAGATGAATATGTAGAAATAAAAGAAATATGGTTTTTAGAAAAATTTCTAAAAGAGAGATTTGGTTTTTCAAATATTGACATGACAATGAAATATACAGACCAAGTACAAACAAAAGGAATAAAAGAAGAATGGAAAAACATAATTTGCTATATGGCACATAAATTTCCACTTGCAAAGCCAATGTTGCTTATGAATGCTGAGGTAGAAAGCACTCAAAAAGAAATAACAGTTAACATGCACATAAAAGGTGCTGAATTTTTAAAAGCCAAAAAGACAGATCAAGAACTAGCAAATGTAATACAAAAATTATTTGGAAAAAAATATAAAATAACATTAACAGAAAACATTACAAAAGAAGAAATGCAAAAAATAGTACAAAAAGCAAAAGAAGCAGAAGAAAAAGAAGTAAATAAAATAATAGAACATATAGAAATGGCAAATAAGCAATTAGAACAAGAAAATTTAAAATCATTAGAAGATAGCTATGTAGGGGAAGAAGATCCAAACTACATGTCACCTGAATCTATGCCATATATGGTAGAAGAGGCACCAAAAGTGGCAGAAGATGAAAATCAAGAATTAATACTTGGAAAACAAACAAAAGCTAAAGAAAATAAAGTAAAAATAAAAGATATAACGCCAAGTGATACAAGAATAACATTAGAAGGAAGAGTATCTAACCTAGAAAAACGTATGACAAAATCAGAAAAAGTTTTATTGATATTTGAATTATATGATGGAACAGGAAAAATTACATGTAAATCATTTACAGTGCCAGAAGATAGCCAAAATGTTATAACAAAATTAGAAGAGGCAAATACAGTAAAAATAATAGGAAAAGCAGGAGTAGACTCATATGCAGGAGATGTAACTGTAATAGGAAATACAATATACAAAACAAACAATGATCAAATACCAAACAAACCAGAAGAAGATGAATCAACTCCATTAATTTTAGGAACATCACAAAACATACAAGAAAAATTAACAACAGTTCAAGAATTATCAGCAGACGACGGAAGAGTTGCTCTTCAAGGTGAAGTAATTTTTATGGAACCACGAGAACTAAAATCTGGAAAAACATTACTCAGTTTTGATTTGTATGATGGAACAAGTACCTTAACATGTAAAGCATTTTTAAATAAAGACCAATCAAAAAAGGTACAAGGAAGAATTGCTAAAGCAAAAGGAATAAAAATAGCAGGAACAGCTGGAATGGACAGTTTTTCAAATGAATTGTCTGTTATGGCAAACACAATAGTAGAAACAGAAGGACTAAAAAAAGAAATAAGAATGGACAACAGTGAGCACAAAAGGGTAGAACTTCACATGCATACCAAAATGAGCCAAATGGATGCAATGACATCAGCAAAAGACTTAATAAAAAGAGCAATGAAATGGGGAATGAAATCAATTGCAATAACAGACCATGGAGTTGTACAAAGCTTTCCAGAAGCTCATAAGCTACTTGGGGTGGACAACCCAGACATGAAAGTAATTTATGGTGTAGAAGCATATTTAGCACCAGACAACACAAAATCTGTATATAATAATAAAGGACAAGAAATAGATACAACATATTGTGTGTTAGACTTAGAGACAACAGGTTTTTCAGCAAAAACAGAAAAAATTACAGAAATAGGAATAATGAAAGTAAAAAATGGGGAAGTAATAGACGAATTTAGTTGTTTTGTTAATCCAGAAAAACATATACCACAAAGAGTTTCTGAGGTTACAAATATAACAGATGACATGGTAAAAGATGCCAAAACAATAAAAGACGTATTCCCAGATGTTTTAGAATTTTTAGGAGATCCCAATAATACGGTAATAGTTGCACACAATGCAAATTTTGACGTAGGATTTTTAAAACAAAATGCAATAAATTTAGGCTATAAATTTGATTATACATATTTAGACACATTAAGTTTAGCAAAAGATTTATTCCCAAACTACAAAAAATACAAACTTGGAAAAATAGCAGAAAATTTAGGAATAAAAGTAGAAGTAGCGCACCGTGCTTTAGACGATGTAGATACAACAGTTAAAGTATTTAGAGTAATGATGGACATGTTAAAAGAAAAAGGAGCAAAAACGGTAGCAGACATAGACCAACTTGCAGCAGATGAAGAGACTAAAAAAGAAGAATACAAAAAACTAAAAACATATCATGCAATAATACTTGCAAAAAACTATGTAGGACTAAGAAATTTATACAGATTAGTATCATTATCACATTTACACTATTTTTACAGAAAACCAAGAATATTAAAAAGCTTATATAAAAAATATTCTGAAGGGTTAATACTTCGGAAGTGCCTGTGAAGCAGGGGAATTATATCAAGCAATAGAACTTGGAAAAACAGATGAAGAAATAGAAGAAATAGCAAATGATTATGATTACTTAGAAATCCAGCCAATAGGAAACAATGAATTTTTAATTAGAAATGAAGTAGTTGCAGACCATGAGGCATTAAGAGATATAAATAGAAAAATAGTAGCATTAGGAGAAAAACTTGGTAAACCAGTTGTAGCAACATGTGACGTGCACTTTATGGATCCACAAGACGAAATATATAGAAGAATATTAGAAGCAGGTCAAAAATATGACGATGCAGACAACCAAGCACCATTATATTTAAGAACAACCGAAGAAATGTTAGAAGAATTTAAATACTTAGGAGAAGAAAAGGCATATGAGGTAGTAGTTACAAATACAAACAAAATAGCTGACATGTGTGAACAAATAAGTCCAATATCACCAGAAAAATGTCCACCACACATACCAGGATGTGAAGAAGACATAAAAAATATAGCATACAAAAAAGCACATGAATTGTATGGAGAAGAATTGCCAGAAATTGTTCAAACAAGACTAGATAAAGAATTAAACTCAATTATAAGTAATGGCTATTCTGTTATGTACATAATTGCACAAAAACTAGTATGGAAATCAAATTCAGATGGCTATATAGTAGGTTCAAGAGGCTCTGTTGGTTCATCACTTGTAGCATTTATGACAGGTATAACAGAAGTTAATTCATTACCACCACATTATTTATGTCCAAATTGTAAATATTCAGATTTTACAGACTATGGCTTCCAAAATGGATTTGATTTGCCAGACAAAGTATGTCCAAAATGTGGTCATAAGCTAAACAAAGACGGAATGGACATACCTTTTGAAACATTCTTAGGGTTTAATGGAGACAAAGAGCCAGATATAGACTTAAACTTTTCTGGGGAATATCAAGCAAAAGCACACAAATACACAGAAGTTATATTTGGAAAAGGAACAACATTTAAAGCAGGAACAGTAGGTACAGTTGCAGAAAAAACAGCATTTGGTTATGTAAAAGGATATTTTGAAGACAGAGGAATACCAGTAAATAGAGCAGAAATACAAAGACTTTCTGTAGGATGTACAGGAATAAAAAAAACAACAGGTCAGCACCCAGGAGGAATTATAGTAGTACCAAAAGGAAGAGAAATATATGAGTTTACACCAGTACAGCATCCAGCAGATGATCCAAACTCAGACATAATAACAACACACTTTGACTATCACTCAATAGATGCAAACTTATTAAAACTCGATATACTAGGGCACGACGATCCGACAGTTATTCGTATGTTACAAGATTTAACAGGAATTGCACCAACACAAGTTCCATTAGATGATAAAGAAACAATGTCAATATTTAATTCTACAGATGCACTAGGTGTAACTCCAGAGCAAATACATTCACAAGTTGGAACATTTGGAATACCAGAATATGGTACAAAATTTGCAAGAGGGATGCTTTTAGACACACATCCAACAACATTTGACGAATTAATACGTTTGTCTGGATTATCACATGGTACAGACGTGTGGCTAGGAAATGCCCAAACATTAATAGAACAAGGAATTGTAACATTACAAGAAGCAATATGTTGTAGGGACGACATAATGATATATTTAATAAAAAAAGGTGTACCACCTGACAAATCATTCAAAATAATGGAAACAGTACGTAAAGGAAAAGCATTAAAAGATCCAGCAAAATGGGAAGAATTTAAGGCTATAATGAAAGAACATGACGTACCAGATTGGTACATAAAATCATGTGAAAAAATAAAATACATGTTCCCTAAAGCCCATGCAGCAGCATATGTTACAAATGCATTTAGAATAGCATGGTTTAAAGTTCACATTCCACTTGCATATTATGCAGCATATTACTCAATAAGAGCAAAAGCATTTGATGCAGAATTTATGATAAATGGAAAAGAACGAGCAAAAAATAAAATGAAAGAAATAGAAATGAAAAACCAGAAAAAAGAGGCAACAAAAGCAGAGCTAGACATGTATGATGACTTAGAAATAGTATTAGAAATGTATGAAAGAGGATTTGAATTTTTACCAGTAGACATTTATGAGTCTGATGCAACTAAATTTAAAATACAAGATGATAAATTAAGACCACCTTTAAACAGTATTGCAGGTTTTGGTACTGTTGCTGCACAAGGAATTGTAAATGCAAGAAAAGACCGGAAAATTTATGTCTATAGATGACCTAAAAATAAGGGCTAAAATTGGAACATCTGGAGCTGAATTATTAAAGAATTTTGGTTGTTTAAAGGGCATGAGCCAAAGTAACCAAATTAGTTTATTTGGGTAGTAAAAATATTTGATTTATCTGTATATAAAATAATAAAGTATACAGATAAATCAATATATGAATAAAAAATTTTAAATAAAGTATTGTCAAAAATTTATAATAAACATGAAGAAAAAACGAGCTTGTTAAGTTTAGTGTGCAAATTTTTTAATACCTAGGAGTAATATATTAAATATGAGCTATATTACTTCTTTATTAAATTGTCAAAGTGCCTAAAATTTTATAATTTAATAATACTTTCTTTTTTTTGTGTTTTGTGATAAGATAAAAAAGTATTATAAAAATAAGGAGAAATTTATGTTAAAAGAAATATTGACGGCACAAAATTTTGTTATATATATAGTAATAATAAATATAATTGGCTTTTTAGCAATGTATATAGACAAGCAAAAAGCTAAAAGAGGTTCATGGAGAATACCAGAAAATACTTTATTTATAATAACAGCAATTGGAGGGGGAATAGGTACAATTGCTGGAATGTATTTATTTAGACATAAAACTAAAAAATGGACATTTAAAATTGGACTTCCAGTACTACTTATATTAGATATTTTAATTGTATTATATTTTGCCTTTGTGATTTAATTAAACTAATTGCTAAAACACAAAAAAATAATCTTCAAACAATTGACATGCATAAAAAAATATGATAAAATACTTAACTGTAATCCGCTTAGTCAAGGTACATAAAAACTAATTAAATTTAGTTACCTTTGTTGCAAAAGGATTAGCGAGTATACAAATAAGGGAGGTGCATTTTAAATGTACGCAATAATTGAAAGCTGTGGAAAACAATACAAAGTAGCAGAAGGAGATGTAGTATTTTTCGAAAAACTAGATGCAGAAGAAGGTAAAAAAGTTACTTTCGACAAAGTAGTTTTAGTATCAGAAGATGGAAAAGTACAAGTAGGAAATCCTTATGTAAAAAGTGTTAAAGTAGAAGGAAAAGTAGTTTCACATGGTAAAGCTAAAAAAATATTAGTTTACAAAATGAAACCTAAAAAGAACTACAGAAGAATGCAAGGACATAGACAACCATACACAAAGGTTGAAATAACAAGCATTAAATTAGCTGCTAAAAAAACTGCAACAAAAGCTGCAGAAAAAGTAGAAGCATAATTAAAGTAGAATTTAACAAATAGTTATAAATGAGAATTAGAACCGAAAGGAGTGAAAAAACATGGCTCATAAGAAAGGTCAAGGTAGTAGCCATAACGGTAGAGAGAGTGAATCAAAACGTCTTGGTGTAAAAAGAGCTGATGGACAATTTGTACTTGCTGGAAATATTTTAGTAAGACAAAGAGGAACAAAAGTACATCCAGGAACTAATGTAGGAAAAGGTAGCGATGATACATTATATGCATTAGTAGATGGAAATGTAAAATTTGAAAGAAAAGGTAAAGACAAAAAACAAGTAAGTGTTTACCCAGTAGAAGCAGTTGAAAAAGCAAAAAAAGAAGTAGCTGCAAAAGCATAAATAATATTTAAAACAACTCTAGTAAATAGAGTTGTTTTTGTTTATAAAATATAGTATAATATACAAGTAAAAAACAAAAAGGAAAAGAGTGGTAAATAAAATGAGTAAAAAAAGAATATTAACAGGAGATAGACCAACAGGAAGGTTACACATAGGGCATTATTTTGGCTCAATAAAAACAAGACTTAAATTACAAGAAAATGATGAATATGAACCATTTATATTAATAGCAGATGTTCAAGCATTAACAGACAATTTTAACAATCCAGAAAAAGTAAGAAAAAATGTAAGAGAACTTGCAATAGACTATTTATCATGTGGAATAGACCCAAACAAAACAACAATATACATACAATCAATGATACCAGAAACAGCAGAATTAACAGTGTTTTATTCAAATTTAGTTACAATAGCAAGACTTCAAAGAAACCCAACAGTAAAAACAGAAATAGCACAAAAAAAAGAACTATTTGGTGAAAGTGTAACATACGGATTTTTAGGTTATCCGGTAAGCCAAGCAGCAGATATTACATGCTTTGATGGAGAGTTAATACCAGTTGGAGAAGACCAATTACCACTAATAGAACAATGTAGAGAGATAGTTAGAAAATTTAATAGCATATATGGTAAAGATGTATTAAAAGAACCAAAAGAAGTTTTATCTGGGCAAGCTAGAATAAAAGGACTAGATGGAAATGAAAAAATGGGAAAATCACTTGGAAATGCAATATATTTATCAGATAGTCCAGAAGAAATAACAAAAAAAGTAATGGGAGCAGTTACAGACCCAGGAAGAATAAAAAAAGATGATTTAGGAAATCCTGACATATGCATGGTTGCATATTATCATAAATTATTTACAAAAGAAGATGATTACAAAAAAGTATGTGAAGAATGTAGAGCAGGAAAAAGAGGATGTGTTGCATGCAAAAAAGAACTTGCTAAAAACATAATAGATACATTAGAACCAATAAGAGAAAAAAGAAAATATTATGAAGCTCATCCAGAAGAAGTAGATAAAGTATTAATAGAAGGAACAAAAAAAGCAAGAGAAGTTGCAAAAGAAACAATGAAAAAAGTAAAAAAAGCAATGATGCTTAATTATTTTGAGAATTAGTTTAAGTAATCAATTAAAAGTTTTAAAGGAGAAAAAAATGTTTACAGATTATACAAAAATAATAATTAAAGCCGGAGATGGTGGAAATGGTGTTGCAACATTTAGAAGAGAAAAATATGTTGCAGCAGGTGGACCTGATGGCGGAGACGGCGGAAATGGCGGAAATATATATTTTCAAGTTGATAAAGATAAAAATACATTAATAGATTTTAGGTACAACAAAAAGTTTAAAGCTAAAAATGGAGAAAATGGAAGTGGAAACCATTGTAATGGAAGATATGGAGAAGATTTATATATAAAGGTTCCAATAGGGACTGTTGTAAAAGATGCTAAAACTGGAAAAGTAATAGCTGATTTATCAAATGAAAATCAAGTAGAATTAGTACAAAAAGGTGGACGTGGAGGAAGAGGAAATTCACATTTTGCAACATCTACAAGACAAGCACCACGATTTTCAGAAGATGGTGAAAAAATAGATGAAAAAGAAATTATTCTAGAATTAAAATTACTTGCAGATGTTGGACTTTTAGGATTTCCAAATGTTGGAAAATCAACATTTTTGTCAAAAGTTACAGATGCCAAACCTAAAATTGCAAACTATCATTTTACAACAATAGTACCTAATTTAGGTGTGGTAAAAACCAAAGATGGAAATGGTTTTGTAATTGCAGATATACCAGGAATAATAGAAGGAGCAAGTGAGGGTGTAGGACTTGGAATTCAATTTTTAAGACATGTTGAAAGAACAAGACTTTTATTACACTTTTTAGATGCTTCAGGCGAAGAAGGAAGAGACCCAGTAAAAGACTTTTATACAATAAATGAAGAGTTAAAAAAATACAGTGAAAAATTAAGTACAAGAAAGCAAATAATAGTAGTAAATAAAATAGATATAATGCAAGACGAAAAAATATTAAAAAGTATAGAAGAATTAGCCAAAAAAGAAAACTTAGAAATATATAAAATTTCAGGAGTAACAGGTCAAGGAGTTCAAGAACTAATAGACCATGTAGCAGAAGTTTTAAAAACACTTCCAAAAGAAGATTTAATAGATATAGAAGAAAGAATGGTATATGAGTTAGACGATGAAAAAGACAAATGGACAATAAGAAAAGAAAAAGATGAATTTATTGTTGAAGGTAAAGCAGTAGAAAGACTAATGGGAAGAATAAATATAGAAGACAATGAATCTATGTACTATTTACAAAAATGCTTAAAAAATATGGGAATTGAAGATGAACTAATTAAAATGGGAGTAAAAGAAGGAGACAGTGTAAAACTTGCAGATTGGGAATTAGAATGGTACTAAAAAAGAAAGGTAAAAAACAATGGAAATTACTTATAAAGATAAAATAATAAAAGCACAAAAAGGAACAAAAATAAAAGAAGTATTAAAAGAAGAAATAGAAACAAGCAAATATAATATAATGGGAGCACTTGTAAACAACGAATATCAAAATATAGAATATGAGTTAAAAGAAGATGCACATATAAAACTTTTAGATATGTCAGACAAAGAAGGAATGAAAATATATAGAAGAACACTTACATATATAATGGGAATGGCATTTTGGAAATTATATCCAGAAGCACGTGTTGTTGTAAATTATCAATTAACAAATGCAATGTATTGCAATTTAGAGAACATGAAAGTAACAGAAGAAATGTTATATAATGTTCAAGAAGAAATGAAAAGAATAGTTGAAAAAGACTTAAAAATAGAAAAAAGAACAATGACAAGAGAAGAAGCGGGAAAATTTTATGAAAAAAATAATACAGGAAAAGGCAGATTACAATATGATTTAGCTACAAATGAAAAAATAAATATGTCATATTGTGAAGATTATTTTAACTATTGTTATGGAACACTTGCCAATAAAACAAGTTGCACAAAGGTATTTGATATGGAAAAATACAGTGATGGATTTTTAATAAGATTCCCAATCACAAGTAATCCAGATAAAGTTCCAAAATATCATGAAACAAAAAAATTGTCATGGGCATTAAACGAATATGATGATATACACAAATTATTAAATTTAAATACTGTATATAAGTTAAATAAAGCAATAAAAGAAAAAAGAATTCAAGATATAATAATGCTAGATGAAGCATTACATGAAAAGAAAATTGCCCAAATAGCAGATAATATAGTTAAAAATAGAAAAGTTAAAATGATATTAATTGCAGGACCATCATCTTCTGGAAAGACAACATTTGCAAAGAGATTAGGTGTTCAATTAAGATTAAATGGATTAAAACCTGTTACAATTTCAGTTGATAATTATTTTGTAGAAAGAGATCAAAATCCTAAAGATGAAAATGGAGAATATGATTTTGAATGTCTAGAAGCTATAGATTTAGATTTATTTAATGATAATTTATTAAAGTTGTTAAATGGTGAAGAAATTGATATGCCAGAATTTGACTTTGTTGTAGGAACCAAAAGATATAATGGTAAAAAAATGTCTTTAGCTAAAGACGAAGTACTTGTTATAGAAGGAATACATTGTTTAAATGATAAGTTAACAAGTAGAATACCTAAAGAACAAAAATATAAAATTTATATAAGTGCATTAACTGTTTTAAAAATGGATTATTATAATAGAATTTCAACAACAGATACAAGATTAATAAGAAGAATTGCAAGAGATAATAAGTTTAGAGGATATTCTGCTAAGCATACTATTGCTACATGGCATAAAGTAAATAAAGGTGAAGTCTCTAATATATTCCCATTTCAAGAAGAAGCAGATAGTATATTTAATACCTCATTAATTTATGAATTGGCAGCATTAAAAGATGATGTTATGCCATTGTTAGAAGAAATTGATAATACAAATCCTGAATATGCAGAAGCGCAAAGATTAATAAATATGTTAAAATATTTTGAATCAATCCCTAAAAATAAAGTACCAATTAATTCATTGTTACGTGAATTCTTGGGTGGAAGTGTTTTTGGAGATTAGAATGAAGGTTGAAATATGTTAAAAAATAGTAAATTTACAGAAATAGATGAAGAGTTTATTTGTCAAAATTGTGGAAAAAAAGTCTCAAAATTAGGATATTCATGTAGAAATCATTGTCCATATTGTTTGCATTCAAAACATGTGGATGTAAATCCAGGTGATAGAGCAGAAGAATGCAAAGGAGATTTAGAACCAGTTGCATTAGAAATTGATAGTAAAAAAGGATATGTTATTGTATTTAAATGTAAAAAATGTGGAAAAATAAGAAAAAATAAAGCAGCTAAAGACGATAATATGGATTTGATAATCGAATTAAGTTCTAAGCAAATATAAGAATACAGAGGAGGAGATATTTTGAAAAATACAGAAGAATTAGAAAAAGTTGCTAAAGATGTTAGAAAAGGTATAATTGAAGAAGTATATAGAGCTGAATCTGGTCATCCAGGTGGCTCTTTGTCAATTGCAGATATATTAACAGTTTTATATTTTAATGTATTAAATATAGACCCTAAAAATTCTAAATGGGAAGATAGAGATAGATTTGTTTTGTCAAAAGGACATTGTTCACCAGCTCTTTATAGTGTTCTTGCAAATAGAGGATATTTTGATAAAGAATTATTAAAAACTTTTAGAAATTTAGAAAGTAATTTACAAGGACATCCTGATATGAATAAAGTACCAGGTGTTGATATGACAACAGGTTCATTAGGACAGGGATTATCTGTTGCAAACGGTATGGCGATTGCTGGTAAATTGAATAATAAACAATATAGAGTATATTGTTTGTTAGGTGATGGTGAAATAGAAGAAGGACAAGTTTGGGAAGCGGCAATGACTGCTAATAAATATAAACTAGATAATTTATGTGTTATTGTTGATAATAATAATTTGCAAATAGATGGAACAATAGAAGAAGTAATGAGTTCATATCCAATAGATGAAAAATTTAAAAGCTTTGGGTTTCAAATAATAAATATTGATGGCCATAATATTCAAGAAATAATTGATGCTTTTGATGTTGCAAAAAATGTTAAGGGAAAACCAACATGTATAATTGCCAAAACAATAAAAGGCAAAGGAGTATCCTTTATGGAAAATAAAGCAGAATGGCATGGTAAGGCTCCGACAGAAGAACAGTATAATTTAGCAATAGAAGAATTAAATTAAAGGAGAATATTATATGAAAGAAGAGAAAAAGGCAACACGCCAAAGTTATGGAGAAGCTTTAGTAGAGCTTGGAAGAAAAAATAAAAATATAGTAGTTTTTGATGCGGATTTAGCTACTGCAACAAAAACTGTAATGTTTGCAAAAGAATTTCCAGACAGATTTTTCGATATGGGAATTGCAGAACAAGATATGATGTCAACAGCGGCAGGAATATCAACTTGTGGTAAAATACCATATGTAAGTACATTTGCAATGTTTGCAGCTGGAAGGGCATATGATCAAATAAGAAATAGTATATGTTATCCAAAATTAAATGTAAAAATATGTGCAACACATGCTGGAATAACTGTTGGAAAAGATGGAGCTACTCATCAAATGATTGAAGACTTATCATTAATGAGAACAATACCTAATATGACAGTAATGTGTACATCTGATGATATTCAAACAAAATGGGCAGTTGAAGAGATTTCTAAAGTGAATGGACCAGTTTATTTAAGATTATGCAGAACAGCATCAAATGTAATATATGAAGAAAATCAAAAATTTGAAATGGGTAAGGCCGTACAAATTGGAAATGGTACAGATGGAACTGTTTTTGCTACAGGAATTACTGTTGCTGAAGCATTAAAAGCAAAAAAAGAATTAAAAAAATTAGGGATAGATATAAGAGTTGTAGATATACACACTATTAAACCAATTGATGAGGGTATTATTATAAAATCTGCAATAGAAACCCAAAAATTGATTTCAATAGAAGATCATAATATTATTGGAGGTTTAGGTTCAGCAATTTCTGAAGTTTTAACTACTAGATATCCAAAAAAACTTGAGAGAATAGGAATAGGAGATACTTTTGGAAAATCTGGAAGTTCAGATGAGTTAATGAGATATTTTGGAATAACTAGTGATAATATTATTGATAAATTTATAAATTAAAGATACATTTAATCTTATTGTTAATAAATAGCAATAAGATTTTTTTCTATAATTTTATTAAAATTGATATTATTTTTTTGTGAAAATTGTGTGAATTTTACAAAACAAAGAAAATTAAAGAAAAAAGATAAAAAAGGCAAAAAAACCAACAATTTCTATCTTTTTTTTCATAATAAAGTATTGCAAAAAATATACATTATTGTTATGATATTGTTGAATAAAATTATATAGTTGACAATAGTTTAGTGAGGTATAAAGATGATAGAATTTAGAAATGTAAGCAAGACTTATGATACAGGAACAAAGGCTGTGAAAAATGCTAATTTTGTTATAAATAAAGGAGAATTTGCATTTTTAGTAGGAACCTCAGGAAGTGGTAAGTCTACATTAATAAAACTAATATTAAAAGAAGAAGAACCAACATCAGGAAATATAATAATAAATGGTAAAGATACAACGTATTTAAAACAAAGTAGAATTCCATATTTAAGAAGAAGTATGGGAGTTGTTTTTCAAGACTTTAGGCTATTACCAGATAAAACAGTATATGATAATGTTGCATATGCAATGTATATAGTAAGAGCAACGCCAAGACATATTAGAAGACAGGTTCCAATGGTACTTTCTTTAGTAGGACTAAGTGGAAAAGCTAAAATGTATCCAAACGAATTATCTGGTGGAGAGCAGCAAAGAGTAGCATTAGCAAGAGCGTTAGTTAATAATCCATCAATGCTTATTGCTGATGAACCAACAGGAAATTTAGATCCAGAAACAGCATGGGACATTATGAACTTATTAAATGATATAAATATGAGAGGAACAACAGTTGTTGTTGCAACACACGCCAAAGATATAGTAGATAAAATGAAAAAAAGAGTTATACATATTAATAAAGGCGAAATAGTAAGAGATGATAAAAAAGGCGGTTATGATTATGAAATATAATATATTTACATATTTAATAGGAGAAGGATTTAAAAACGTATTTAAAAACAAAAAATCAACAGCAGCATCATTAATGATTATGTGTGCAACAATGATTATATTTGGAGTGTTTTTTATAATAGGAGAAAACATAAACCATTTTGTTGAAGAGGTAGAGGGAGCTCAAGGAATTCAAGTATTTATAAATACTGATGCAACAGATGAACAAATTAAAGAAATTGGAGAAAAGATAAGTGCATTAGATGGAGTAAATACAGTAACATTTGTATCTAAAGAAGCAGGATTAGAACAAATGAAAGAAAAGTTTAAAGAAAAAGAATATTTATTAGATACATATAAAGACAATAATATACTTCCAGATTCATATGTAGTAACTCTTACAGATTTAAATTTAAGTAGTCAAGTTCAAGAACAGATAAATCAAATGGAAAATATAAAAAGAATAACAAGTAGAGACGAAACTGTTAGTACATTAATAAATCTTGCAAATGGTGTAAGAATTATTACTGGTGTAATATTAATATTATTGGTTGTAATATCAGTATTTATAATTGCAAATACAATAAAACTTACAGTTCATGCTAGAAGAAAAGAGATATCTATTATGAAATATGTTGGTGCAACAAATAATTTTATTAGATGGCCATTTATAGTAGAAGGTATAATAATAGGTATTTTATCAGGTGCAATTTCGTTAACAATAGTTGGTGGAGGATATAATTTTATAGCAAATCAAATAGTAAATTCTCAATTTATGAAAATAACTAATATGAGTTTAGTAGGATTTTCAGATATGTTTAATTTAATAGTAATAATATATTTGTTATTAGGAATAGGAATAGGTGTTTTAGGAAGTACTATTTCTATGAGAAAATATTTAAAAGTTTAAAAAGGAGTGGAAACACATGCGTAAATTCTTATGTGTGGTTTTAGCTTTAATAATAAGTAGTATAGCTTTATTTTCATATGCAGAAAATGTGGATGAATTACAAACGAAATCTAATGAAATAAAAAATCAAATTAACCAGTCGAATGAAAAACTAGATGATGTAAAAAATGAATTGTCAGCAAATTTGCAACAAGTCCAAAAATTAGATGAAACGATAGAAAATGCAGAAAAACAATTAAATGAACTAAACACAAAAATAGAAAATTTACAGAAAAATATTGACCAAATACAAGAAAAATTAAATAAAGTCCAAAAGGAATATGATAAACAAAAAAAGATGCTAGAAGAAAGATTGGTTTCTATATATGAAGAAGGAGATGTTCAGTATATAGATGTGTTACTTAGTTCTACTAGTTTATCAGATTTTTTGTCTAATTATTATTTAATAACAGAATTAGCAACATATGATACACAGTTATTAAATGAAGTTGAAACACAAAAAAATATTATAGAAGAACAAAATAAAAAACTTAGTGAACAAAAAGAACAAATGGCAGAAAATAAACAAACTCAATTGAAAACTTCTAAAGTATTACAGAATAATAAAACTTTAAGGGAACATTATATATCACAATTATCAGAACAAGAACAAAAAATTCAAGGAGATATAGATGAATATAATAAACAATATAAAGAAATAGAAGCAGAAATTTTAATGTTATCTAAAAACGTTATAAGTGAAGAATATATTGGTGGAATTATGGCTTGGCCAATTCCGGGTTATACAAGAATTACATCACAATATGGAATGAGAACACACCCAATTACAGGTGTATATAAATTACATACAGGTGTTGATGTTGGTGCACCAATAGGAGCGAATTTTATAGCAGCAAATGATGGAGTTGTTACAAAGGCTAGTTATAATGGAGCGTATGGAAATATGGTTATAATTGATCATGGAGGAGGAGTTTCAACATTATATGCTCATGGATCTGAAATAGTGGTACAAGCAGGCCAACAAGTAAAAAAAGGTGATGTTGTATTAAAAGTCGGATCAACAGGATATTCAACAGGAGCTCATGCACATTTTGAGGTAAGAATAAATGGACAACCAGTAAATCCGATGGATTATATAACTTCAACTAATAAAAAAACAACAGATAGTACTTTAAGTCAAGAAAATAACACAATAGAAAATAATACAGTAAATAATTAATTATGAAAATTATGGGAGGAAAAGATGAAGAATATATTTATTAAAATATTGGCAGTAATGTTAATAATAGTATTTATATTACAATACAGTTTTGTAATGGCAACTAATTCTAAATCAGAACTGCAAGGACAACAATCAGAAATAGATCAACAAATAAAAGAAAAAGAAGAGGAATTAGAAGGAATAAAAACTGAAAAATCTGAAACATTACAACAAGTGGAAAATTTAATCTCTCAAATTTCAGAATATGAATCAGACATAGATGATTTAGATGATCAAATAGAAGAATTAAATGGAAAAATAAAAGATTCCGAAGAAGAATTACAAAAAGAACAAAAGGAATATGATGAAAATCAACAAGCTTTGAATGAAAGATTAGTAGCTGTATATGAAAATGGAGAAACATCATATTTGGATTTTTTGCTTTCATCAGAAGGATTAACAGATTTTATTTCTAATTATTTTTTAGTGTCAGAACTTGCTACATATGACACAGATTTATTAGAGTCTATCGAAAAAAAGAAAAATCAAATAGAAGAGCAAAAAAAGAAATTAGAAGAAAGCAAAACTGAGTTAAATAATACAAAAACAAGCAAAGAGGCAAAACAAAAAAAATTGTCAACTGCTAAAACAGAAAAAAGCAAGTATGCAGCTAAACTTTCAGAAGACGAAAAAAGCACTCAAGCAGAACTTGAACAATTTGAAAAAGACAAACAAGAAATTACTGCAAAATTGAAAAAAATAGCAGAACAAGAAGAAGCTGCAAGAAGACAACAAGGAAATAGCGGAACAACTATAATATCTGGTAATCCAAGTGCAAGTGGTTATATTTTTCCTGTTTCTGGTTTAAGTAAAGCAAATATAAGAAATAAATCTTATCCTTCTTATAAAGGACATACAGGTGTAGATGTAAATATTGGGGTTACAGGAAAAAGTGTAGTTGCAGTAAAATCAGGAACAGTAGTAATATCACAAGCATTAAAAAATTCAAGTGGTGGATATAGAAGCTATGGAGAATATGTTGTAATAAGTCATGGAGATGGAACAATGACATTTTATGCACATATGTTAGCTAATTCAAGAAGAGTTCAAGTTGGATCACATGTATCACAAGGACAAGTTATAGGAACAGTTGGATCAACCGGAAATTCAACGGGAACCCATTTACATTTTGAAGTTAGGGTAGGAGGAAGACCTGTTAATCCATTACCATATTTGCCATAAAAAGAATTAAATAATTAAAAGGAGAAGAAAA
>ENA-ORPD01000666-ORPD01000666.1-human-gut-metagenome-genome-assembly--contig:-NODE-666-length-32908-cov-20.221593_pt1 | contig 32908 bp, 28 predicted proteins | sample MGYA00242143_ERZ509076 | MGnify/ENA primary metagenome ERZ509076 (study PRJEB26280, sample SAMEA2338706) | human gut metagenome | biome: human gut; feature: human-associated habitat; material: faeces... | reverse complement strand
CTTCTCCCCTTCAAGAAGTTGGACTCACTGCTTTATGTTTTAGCGGACAGTAATATAATAAAATCCAGAGATGGTTCTGAACGACAGGAAGGCTATCGTTTAAAAATAGATAACAACATAATCGGCGAAATATATGTGTTTGACAGCAGGCTAATTATAAATCTTGATTACATTTCCTGTAAATAATAAGAACTATCTTATAGACATCGTTTCTTAATCCAGGCGATGATGTCGGAGAGGACTTCGGGCGAGATGGTTTCTTCGATTTTGCCGTATTCATCAACAGAGCCGGTTTCGGCGTGCTGGAAGAAATGATTCAGACCTTCGTATGACTTGACGGTAAATGGTTTGCTTGATGCAAGGGCCTTGACTGCGGCAAGGTTATTGACATAATCTATCTGGGTGTCCTTCGTGCCGTTTAAAGCTAAAAGCGGAACGGATGTCTTGGCAAGATTATCCTTGGCGGAAAGCCGGATAAACGAGCGCATATACGGTGTCGCAAACTGCTGTAATGCCTTGCTGAGATTCTGATTAAGGGGTGCCGGAAGTTGCGTGTCGTTGACGGGCTCAGGATCTTTGCCGGCCATGACCGCATCCATTCCATCGGACAGATGTCTGCAATAAATATCGACAACATCAGAACTCAATCCGATTCCGGCAAGGGCATCCCGGTTCTGGCGTAGCAACAGCTCCTTGCCGCTAACCGTCATGCCGGCAAGAGATATGGCGAAATCCACGGCCTTGTCACTTGCAAGCATCATGGCAATTGTTCCACCTTCGCTGTGCCCAAGAACTCCAACATGCTTGAAGCGCTTGCGAAGCAATCCGATACCGGCCGCAGCGTCGTTCTTGAAATCGTCTATCGTACTGTTAATGACGTCTCCGGTTGATTCGCCGAATCCTCGGTCATCGTATCGAAGGGTGGCTATCCCCTGACGAGCGAGGGCATCGGCAATAACGGCGAACGGTTTGTGTCCGAACGCTTCTTCGTCACGATTCTGTAATCCGCTGCCGGTAACCATAACGAGTGCCGGCGTATTCTTTGTGTAGTTTTCGGGCAGCGTAAGTGTGCCACATAGGACGGCATCGCCATTTTTGAACGATACCTCCTCGGAGGTGTACGGATATGGCGGTTTGGGAGTCTGAGGCCGGTTTAGCTTTACTTCTCCCGGTCGGAGTGTCAATGGCACGGAGTATCCATGCTGTGTGAACTTGCCTGGAATGGAATCGCCCGTCAGCTTCCCTTCGAACGAACCGTTGATGACCGGAATCTGTATTGATACTATCCCAGAAGCATCCGGCGTCCATTTCGCAGGAATCCCTTTGGCACCCTGCGCCGGTGAATCCAGAGTGCAACCTTCGGCCGAAAAGTTGAACACGACAGGCAGTGTGGTGCCTCCGACGTTAAGCTCCCCTTTCCAGCTACCGGACTGCGCGGCCATGCCGAATACGGTCAGCGTAGCCATGCATGACGCCATGAAAAGCCTGTTAGGCATCGGTATGATATTTTTCGGCATACCACTGCGCGAAGGCACGGAGGCCTGTGCGTAAAGGCGTAGATGGCCGGAATCCGAAATCCTGCTCCAGCGGTGTGGTGTCGGCGTATGTGACCGGGACGTCTCCCGGCTGCATAGGCACCATCTCGGTGTGCGCGTCGAAGTCAAAATCTGCCGGCAATATTTTGGCAGATACCAGTTCATCCTGAAGTATCCTGACAAAATCCAGCAGATTCTCCGGCTGGTTGTTGCCGATGTTGTAGATCTTATACGGAGGAATGGGGAGTCCATCCTCCCCTTTGATGCGTTCCGGTGCATGACGCATCACGCGGATCACGCCCTCCACTATGTCGTCGATATATGTGAAGTCACGTTTGCAATCGCCGTAATTGAATATCTTGATGGTCCGGCCGTTCACGAGCTTATCGGTAAAGCCGAAGTATGCCATATCCGGACGGCCGCAGGGTCCGTATACAGTGAAGAATCGAAGACCTGTGGACGGGATGTCGTAAAGCTTGGCGTATGCGTGTGCCATCAGCTCGTTGCTCTTTTTTGTAGCGGCATAGAGGCTGACCGGATTGTCCACCTTGTCGTCGGTGCTGTAAGGAACCTTCTTGTTGGAGCCGTACACACTCGAAGACGATGCGAACACCAGATGCTGCACAGGCGTGTTTCCCGGATCATTGCTATGTCTGCAGGCTTCCAGTATGTTGTAGAATCCTATCAGATTGCTGTCGACGTAAGCATCCGGATTTTCGATGGAATAGCGTACTCCGGCCTGAGCGGCGAGATTGACTACTATTTCCGGCTTGTAATCATTGAATATCAGGTCAATTGCCTGACAATCGGAAATTGAACCTTTTACGAATACAAAGCGGTCGCCGTATTTCTCGAGTTCGTTCAACCGTTCATACTTAAGCGACGTATCGTAATAATCCGTGATGGAATCAATGCCCACCACACGACATTCAGGATAATCGGCCAACAGACGTTGGGCCAAGTTTGCACCTATGAAACCGGCAACACCGGTTATGAAGACGGTGCTGCCGTTGATGGTTATATTGTCTTTCAACATGTTTTAGTCTCTTTTGAATATATCACGTGTATACACCTTGTCGAGCACATCGTCCAGCACAGGATCATACCGGTTGGCGATGATGGCGTTACACTTGCTCTTGAATGTGTCAAGATCATTCTCGACCAGCGATCCGAAGAACGTGGAGCCGTTCTCCAGCGTGGGTTCGTACACTATTACCTGCGCGCCCTTTGCCTTGATGCGCTTCATCACGCCCTGAATGGACGAATGGCGGAAATTGTCGGAATTCGACTTCATGGTAAGGCGGTACACACCCACTACGCAGGGCTGCTCCTTGCTGGAGTCATAGGTGGCGTTTCGGGTATAGTAGCCCGCAAGGTGCAATACCTGGTCTGCTATGAAGTCCTTGCGTGTGCGGTTGCTCTCCACGATGGCCGACATCATGTTCTGAGGCACGTCGGCGTAGTTGGCCAGAAGCTGCTTCGAATCCTTGGGCAGGCAGTAGCCTCCGTAACCGAAGCTGGGATTGTTGTAGTGCGTTCCGATACGCGGATCGAGACCGATTCCTTCTATGATGCTCTTGGAATCCAGACCTTTCACCTCTGCGTATGTGTCAAGCTCGTTGAAATAGCTTACGCGCAGAGCCAGATATGTGTTGGCGAACAGCTTGACAGCCTCTGCCTCCTGGATGCCCATGTACAGCGTGGGGATATCTTCCTCGATGGCGCCATGCTGCAGCAAGGATGCGAACGTGTGCGCGGCCTTGTCAAGAAACGGAATGTCGGCTATAGCCTCGATTGCTTTGTTCTCGGCTGCATCCTCGGGACGGTTCTTGATCCGGGGTATTCCGGCTATGATGCGCGAGGGATACAGGTTGTCGTACAATGCCTTGCTTTCGCGTAAAAACTCGGGGAAGAACAACAGGTTCATCTTTTTTACTCCCTTGTTGTAGTATTTTAGATAGAGCGAGCGGCAGTATCCTACCGGGATTGTCGACTTAATCACCATCACGGCCTGTGGATTCACGCTCAGCACCAGGTCGATAATGTCTTCGATGCAGTGAGTGTCGAAATAATTCTTGACCGGGTCATAATTGGTGGGTGCAGCTATCACAACATATTCCGCATCGGCGTATGCAGCGGCTCCATCCAGCGTGGCTGTAAGGTCAAGTTTCTTTTCCTTAAGGTATTTCTCGATATACTCATCCTTTATCGGCGACTGACGGTTGTTGATCATTTCCACCTTCTCGGGTATTACGTCAACGGCTGTCACCTTGTTGTGCTGAGCAAGCAATACCGCGATGCTCAGTCCTACATATCCTGTTCCTGCAACTGCTATTTTCATAGTTTTGGTGCTTAATTGATATCAATAATTAAACGTTTGAGAAGCTGATTGTATTGTAATGAAGCTGTACGCGATATTCCCGATTACGCCCGGATTAGTCCTTTATTCAAGATCCACGACCGTAATTCCGGCGCCTCCGAACCTTATGTCCTCGTCTGCGAAGCTGCGCACAGCCGGATTTGCCTTAAGCTGCTGTCGTATCAATGTCTTTAGGATTCCATGACCGGTGCCGTGCAGTATCCTTACTTTATCTGCTTGGAACTGAATCGCATCGTCAAGAAAATACATCACGGCCTGCAACGCCTCGTCTGCCCTCATTCCGCGCACATCGATCTCCCGATTGAAATTCAGCTGACGCGTGCGGCTGTCATCCGAACTCACCACGCCTGTAGAACTTGTGCCGAGTCCTGACATCTTGGGCTTCTTGCCTGCTTTCAGCCTGGACAGCTCCACGAAAGTACGGAGTGCACCGAACGCCACCTCCGCCTTTTTGCCGGAAATGGACAGTATCTGGCCCGGTGTCGAGCTCCCCTCCATGGTGACATAGTCTCCTGCTGCCAGCGGCCGTTTCTCCTGCTGCCTGGCCGGCGTCTGCGGTTGCTTGGATGCCTGGTTACGCCTCGGTTTCGGGGTCTTGAGACTTTTGGGAAGTTCCGATTCCTTCTCCGATCCCGGATTCAACACTTCGTCCACATGCTCCTTGAGCTCTGCCCGCAAAGCCTTGGTGCGCTCCTTCTCAGCCTGGGTATTGCGGATTTCGAGTATGGTGCGCTCTATGCGTGCGTTAAGGCCCTCGACAATCTCCCGGGCCTCTTTCCTCGCCTCGTCAAGTATGGCGCGACGCTGTGTCTTAAGGTCGCCGGCCTGAGCCTCGTATTTGTCGAGGATATCGTCGAGACGCTGCTCCTTCTCCTTGATGTTCTGCCGTTTGTTGCTCCAATATCTGCGGTCGCGGGCTATGTCGCTCAGATATTTGTCCATATTGACATAATCGCTGCCTACAATCTCTTTCGCTGCGGCAATCACATCCTGAGGCAGTCCCATCTTGTGGGCGATGTCGAGGGCGAACGAGCTTCCAGGGTTGCCGATTTCCAATTTAAACATGGGCTGAAGGTGCTGACGGTCGTAAAGCATGGCTCCGTTTACGAATCCATCGGTATTGTCGGCGAACGTCTTCAGGTTCTGGTAGTGGGTTGTGACAACGCCGTATGCGCCTGATTTGCCAAGTTTGGAGAGGATTGCCTGAGCCATGGCGCCGCCAATCTGCGGCTCGGTGCCGGATCCCATCTCGTCGGCCAGGAATAGTGTATGGCTGTCGGAATGAGTCAGGAAATAGCGCATATTGCTCAAATGAGAGGAATAGGTACTCAGCTCGTTCTCAATGGACTGCTCATCGCCTATGTCTATGATTATGTTACGGAACAGCCCCATGTGCGAGTTCTCGTACAGTGTCGGCATCACGCCGCATTGCATCATGTACTGAACGATGGCCACGGTCTTGAGTGTGACGGATTTTCCCCCGGCGTTCGGCCCGGAAATAATCAGGATGCGGTCTTTAGAAGTCAGTATGATGTCCAGCGGCACTACCTTTTTATCCTGTGTGCGTAATGACAGCAACAGCCCCGGATGCACGGCATGATACCATTCCAACTCCGGTCCGGACTGTATGTGAGGCATTCTCGCGTCAGTATCGATTGCATACCGGGCTTTGGCCATAATGAAATCGAGACTTCCGAGCATCAGGCACGATTGTGTGATGTCGTCTATGTGCGGCCTGATTGATGAGGCGATGTCGATCAGAATTCTGGTTTCCTCCCGTTGCTCGTCCATTTCAAGTTCGCGAAGTCTGTTGCCTGCCTCCACCACCTCGGCCGGTTCAATGAACACTGTCTTGCCGGTGGCACTTTCGTCATGGACTATTCCGCTGATCTCGCGCTTATTGCCGGCATTCACCGGTATAACCATGCGCCCGTCACGTATGGCCGGCGTCACGTCCGAATCTATGATGCCTTGCTTGACGGCACGGTCCAGAACCGAACGCAATATGCGCTGCATCGAACCCTGCGAACGTTTGATGGACTGCCGTATCTCATACAGCGCGGGTGACGCATTGTCTTTCAATTCGCCGAACTTGTTGACGGAATTACCGATAGTGGAGATCAGCTGTGGAAAGCTGCCCAGGTTTTCAAGTTCTTTTGCCAGATGTGGATAGAGGAACGCACCCGTATCTGCGTCCTGCTCGTCCTTGGCGGTGGCACGGTAGAAAGTGCGCACTTCGTTGAACGAAAGCAGAATCTGCAGCAGTTTGTAAAGACGGTCGGAACTCATGAATGAATTTGCCGCCTTTATTTCCGTAAGATATGGCAGCACATTATGTTGCGACGGTACCGCGTATGGCAGCGAAGCTGCAATTATGCCGCGCATTTCGTCCACACATTGCAATGCGTGCATTATAGTGTCGTAATCGCGTGAAAACGACATATCGCGCACACACTCTTTGCCTTGGTGTGTGCCGCATAATTCGGAAATACTGCGTCGTACTCCGTCAAATCCAATCTTTATTTCTATATCCGTCATTTATCTGCAGGGAGGGCAAGCATCGGGATGTCGATTGCGAAAAGACATTGATGTGCCACCGACGGCCGGAACAACCGCGTCAATATGCTGGCCCGTCGGTTAGGGGCTATGATAAGTTGTATTTGATTATTCTTGATAAATGTCTCTAATTGTGCGTTGATTTTCGCATCGAGAAGCGGAGCCTCGTGGAATGTGGCTTTGGGCCATGCATTCGACAATTGTTCAAACAGAGAATTCAGCAGCTGTTGCACCGTAGCGGCGTGGCGATGTGTCACGGGCATAAGCCATACGTCGATTTCCGGAGAATTGAACGTATGCATCAATTTCTCCAGCGCAGGAACATCATACTGGTCCAGCGTGCAGAACATCAGCATCCGCTTCAACGGTTTCGTATCATCTACAGGGTAATTGTCGGGTATTGTGAATACGGGCACCTCGCACGAGTCAAGCACTTCGGCTGTGACGCTGCCTATCAGGTCCTCCTCCTTTCGTGATATTCCCCGAGTAGACATCAGCACCAGGCCGGGATGCTGTTCGCGACAGTATCCGAGTATTTCGTCTTCAGGGATGCCTTGCTGCAACAGCGTGGTGTATTTCACGTCCACAATGTCGCCCGATTCTATCTTTTCGGACAGCTGCTTGCGGAACTTCTTGAAACGATGCTCGGCCGCACGCATCATGTCGCGCTCGGCTATGGCATCGGCCAATTCCGATTCCATGGGTTCATATTCGCCCAGATATTCGCCGGCCGTGTCCTCTCCGGGCCAAACCGTCGGATACACGTGCATCAGCACGGGCGTCATATCAAGGACGCGTGCGAACCGGAAGCCCACACGCACCGCAAACATCGATGCATCTGAAAAATCGACGGGAATGAGCATGTGTCTGCTCATTCCCGAACGTGTTTTCTCCATTTATTTCTCCTTCTGCTCCTCCAGGATCTTGATTGCCATGTCATAGATCGTGGTATCGTCCAATATCACAAGACCGCCGTCGGGGCCCGGTTCGATGTGCATGGCGGCATTCTTGCCGAACTCATAATTGACGCCTCCAAAATAGTTGCGCACGGTCTGTACGGTTACGTTCAACTCGTCTGCGATACGATGTGTGGAGCCGTCGGGTAAACTGTCCTTGATGCGACGGAGCTCGTTAAATGTGATTGTCTTGCTCATGGTCGGTATGTATTGAGTTTTTATTCTTTGTATTAGTGGAGCTGTCGGTTTCCCTCGGCTCTCATAGTGCTAAATTATACATTTTTTCTATTATTTCAAAAATAAAATGTAATAATTTAGAATGTTTTATAACACATTCTGACAGCAGTTTTTTTATTCTTCTGATTATCAGATTGGTTCAAAAGAGTCGTTCCTGATCCATCCGGCGAAATCCGAATTGAGGCGTACCTTGTACCATTGGGGTTTGCCGTTTTCTGCTTTCTCCGTATCCATAATCTGCATTACGGTGCCTTGTACCAACGGCGATGTCACGTTCTTGGCTGATGTGGATGGGTCGGCCTTCAGTTCTATCTTGTATGCCGTGATCACGCCTTCATCCTGTTTTCCCGAAGCATGAGCTCCCATGAATGCGAATATCAGTGTCAGCACACTGATCGAGATCATGGCTATCGCACCGAAAAATCCTATCTTGCGGAGCATGACTCGGTCCTGGAATATGTATATCGCAAGGCATACGCAGAACAATACGAATGTGATGCCGCTCCATGTGGCCCACGTGTTAGAATGATGACGTCGGGTAATGAAATTTTTCAGCACGGTGAAAAATGACGGATCTTCCGGCACCACCGATACCTTTTTGCCCTTAAGTTCGGCTGTGTTCCCGTCCTGTACCCGGCTTTCGATATATCTGATGTTTGAGCGAGCCTGACTGTTGGAGGGATTCTGCTGCAATGCCCTGCGATAGCACAGCATCCCGTGTCCCAGGTCTCCGGCCCGTGTATATGCCTGACCCATGTCGAACAGCAGTGCCGACGATGTGCCGTGGGTTTTGGCCAGTTCCTGATATATCTCAACCGCCTTGGCATAGTCGCCTTTGTCATACGCCTGTCGGGCTTCTTCCGGTGTGGCTCCCTGGCTTGACAATGCGAAAATGCCTGTCAATGCAACCGCCGTGAATATTCTTAATATATGGTGTGTCATTGCTTCGTCTTTCTAAATGCGTCTTCAAGTTCGTTGATGGCCTCTATTGCCTCCTTGTAGTCACGGTCCATTGCGGAATCACCTCCCGCCGATGAATACTTGGCGAATTCAGCCTCATCTACAAGGGCTATCAGCCTTTCGGTCACATTCTCGGGAATGTTGCGTGATTCGAGAGTCTGTCGGATATTGTCGCGCAGCAACTCGGAGGTGGGCATCTTGAGTTTGTCACCGAGGTATCCCCACAGAGCAGTAAGCAACTCGTCGTAGAAAAGGTCACGGTTCTTTTTCTTCATTGCCGCGGCTGCCTTACGCAAGCGCCTGCGGGCTATCTTGTCTGCGCGACGCATGTTCAGCGCGGCCATATCCTTATGCATCCGGTTGTATCGTATCCATAAGCCAAGACTCAGCAACAGGATTGATGCCGGAATGATGAACCACAGCCAGTAAGCGCCCTTGTACACAACGGGACGATGCACTTTGTGGAGTCTGTCCATATCTATTGTCTGCAGCTCCGAGTCAAAATGCAGCCTCTTACGCGCCTGCGATTTGGCCGACCCTTTACCTTTCTGTACGGTGATGGTATACCCCTTGGCGACGGAGGTCTCATATTGTCCCGTCTCGGGGTTGAAATAAACCATCTTCACGTCAGGAATCTTGAACGTGCCTTCTTCCAGTGGCATGAACGAATAGTCGAAGGACACATTGCCGGAAACCGATGTTGAACCTACCTTGACATTCTGCGTGGATGTCGGGGTGTAGATCTCGAGTTGCGGAGGATACAGTGTGGCCAGATCGGGCATCTGAACGTATTTTACATTGCCGGTACCTGATACGGTATAAACTATTGACGCCGTCTGGTTGGATTTGAATTCAGTATCCTTCAGCTGGGATGTTATATTGAATTTGCCGACACCGCCGCTGAAATCCACAGGCTTGGGAGCCGGCAGCGGTTTGACATTAATCACCAGGTCGTTAGGAGTCACATTCAGCTGCAGCGGCTGGCTGTAGGCCATACTGCCGAAGAACGGGTCATGATAATATTCACGACGGTCTACGGAAATGGTGTATGTGTTGCCCGACACCTTCAGAGCGCCTGTCATCTGCGGGAAGATGATGTAGCGGGCTATGATAGCCGTGGCATACGACTTGCCGTTATAGGTCTCATAGCTCAGGGACTGTGAGATGTCTTTTGATTCCTCGACTACGAATCCATCGAACTTGGGCGCCGCCGTCGCACCTATGAACTTGACAGCATCATAGCTGGTGTAAAGTTTTACGGTATATACCAGCGCTTCCTGCTCGTATGCCGAAGTCTTGGTCACATTGGCACGCAGGAACAGGTTCTGATCGCCATGTCCGATGTATTGCGGCTTGTCATCGTCCTGGCCTCCTTGTTGTCCTGCCGTCCCCTGAGACGGGGCGACCGATTGCCTCTGGGCCGGCATTGCCTTTCCGATGTTGTAATGCACCACATTACTTTTCACCCCGCCGACAACGACAGGGCCGAAACTGTAATTTCCCTCCTTTTCGGCCCGCAACGTAGCCGTCCATGTGTATGACGTGCTGCGGCTGGTCTTGCCGTTTATGCTTGTAAAGCTTGACGAAGAACCGGTCCTGTCGAAATAAACCAGTTTGGCTCCCGGCACATTCGATGGCTGCGACGGAGCGCCGTCAAGGTTCACAACCTCGATCGTAATATAGAACAGATCCTTGACCTCGATGCTTCTGCGCCCGGGTCCCGGACTGACTTCAATACGTACTTCAGCTGCCTGCATCGCAGTGATACCGGCAAGCAACGCTATAAGTACGAATAAATATCCCTTAATTTTCATCGTTCTGATTATATGTCGTGAGTCGGTGCTTTTACGGCTATGGACTGCACCTTGACCTTGACCGGTTCGGATTTGACAGTCTCGTAAACTCCCTTTATGGGATTGAACACTTCAAGCCATACAGGGCTTATCTCCGCGTTTTTATCCGTAGGTATGAAAGTACATTCCATCTGAAGTTCGGATATCATCTTTCCTTCCTTGAGGTATTGCTGACGATTCTCGGAAAATGACTTCAGTTTGGTTCCTTTCTGAAATGCGTCGTGGTATTCAGGCAACGTATCGTCGTTCAGCCAGCCGTTGCCTGTGATCGTGACTATAGCCGTGGCTTCCTCGTTAAGGAATATATCGCCCGGAGGCACTGTAACTTCTACCTTAAAGTCGCCGACAGCTCCGGAGAACTCTGTGTCCTGAGGCACAGGCGGCAGGTCTGAGACCGTGATTTGTACGGGATTTACCGGCACCTCTATCCGTTGAGTCTTCAGAGTCTGCATCTTGCCCCAAAATGGATCGTCATAGATGACCGGAACCGCAAGATCGACAACATAGCGGCCATCCTGAAGTTTATATTTCCCGGCCTTGTCCATTGCTATGGCGTAACTGTCAATCGGATAGACTGTCCACGTCTCGCCGTCTTTGTTCACCACACGAGGCTGACGGTCGAATTCTGCCTGTTTCAGATAACTGAATTTCCCGTTGTTGAGTGTGGATGACTTAGATTTCCTGACACCTCGCACATCGTATCCCTGTATCCACAGGTACAGAGTGATTACTGCCGGCTCGTGATGATACAGGTTGATTTTCTCGCGGTTCCAGCTCAGTTTCAGGTTATTCTTGTTGATGTCAAGATTCTGCGCCACAGCTTTGTCTGTAACGCAAATCATTAACATAAGCAAGATTGTCAGGATTTTTTTCATTGTCTGTCAGCACATTGGGAATAAATACATTAGTGAATAGATCACGTGTGAATGGACCAGGCGAAGGTTACCATCGCTTTCTGGCACCTCCGTTTCCGATACTCTTTTCACCTTTGGCGGCGCGATTCACTCTGGCTCGTGTCTGGTTCTCCTTGCTGTCCATGGCCTGTAGAATCCGCTGAGCCGTCTGTTCATTAATCTTCTGTTCCTGTGGCTGCTGTTTTTGTTCCTGCTGTTGAGGCTGCTGTTGCTGCTGATTTTTCTGGTCCTGCTGGTCCTTTTTATCCTGCTGGTCCTGATTCTGGTTCTGCTTGTCCTTATCCTTATCCTGATTCTGCTGTTGCAGTTTCTTCTGTGCGATACGGAGGTTGCGCCGGGCATTGTCGTCGTCAGGATCAATGCGCAGCGACTGCTTGTAGTAATCTATGGCTTTCTGATACTGCTCCATATTGAATTCCATATTGCCCAGATTGTAGTTCGCCTTAGCGGCTATGCCGGGACGTTGCTTGACATTGCGTGCCGCTTCGGTGAAATTCTGACGGGCTCCCTCTATCAGTTTCTGAGTCTTGGGCGTGGAATCCTTAAGGTTCTTCACCTGACGCAGCTGAGACAGCCCGAGGTTATAGCGCGCGGATGTGCTCTGCGGATTCTCGCGCAGCGCCTCCTGATATACGCTTTCGGCCTCTACGAATTTGCGTTCGGTGTATAGCTTGTTGCCTTTTGTCACAAGACGTCGTTCGGCGCGTGTCGAAGCCTGGGCCATCGGCACGGCCGAAATGCCTAAAAGCATGACCGACATCAGTATGTATATAGCTTTTCTCATTTTTGCTCAGCTTTTGCTTTGGGTTTACGGTTGGTGAAGAATGTGATCTTGTCCAGCCATGCTATTTTCCGCTCCAGCAGGAAGATGTCTATGCACATCAGCACAAGGGCTATGACCGCGAATATATAGAACAGTTCATCGTGCTGTGCATATACGCTGCTTTCGAGAGTGGATTTTTTCAGGGTGTCAAGCTGACGTTCCAACTCGCTCAAAGCGTCGCGGTTTGAGGCGTTGACATATATTCCTTTCGCGCTTTTGGCTATCTCTGCTGCCAGATCTTCGTTCAAAGCTGTCCTGACCGGCTGCCCCGTTTCGGGATCAAGCATCAATGCTCCGTTCTCGGGCACTGTGACAGGAGTGGTAGAGCCGATGCCGACCACATCCACCTGAATGCCCTTCTTGCCGGCGTTTGCGGCCGTGGCCATCACTGTCTCCTTGTCCTCCAGTTCTTCGGCATCCGTAATCAGAATCAGTGCTTTGCCCACATTATTATTGTCGGAGAATGAATTGACCGCCATATCAATCGCGACAGATATATTGGTACCCTGATCCTTGATCTGCGTGGGGTCGATGCTGTTCAGGAACATCTTGGCCGAGACATAGTCGTTAGTAACGGGTATAAGCGTGTACGCGCTATTGGCATATACGATAAGTCCTACCCTGTCATTATCCAGACGGTTGATCAGCTTTTCGAGCGTAAATTTGGCCGTTCGCATTCTGGATGTTCCCTTATCGTCGTCCGTGGCTGATGCAAGCATCGAATTGGACGCGTCGACTGCTATAACGACTTCGATACCTTCCTTGGTGGTTTTCTGATTGCGAACACCTCCCCAGGGGCGGGCGCAGGCTACGATAAGCATGGATAGCGCAAGCATCTGCACGCATATTTTCAACGGTGCCTTATAGTCGGAGACCTCAGGCATCATGGGCAACAGATACGCTATCCTGCCTAACCGCTTCAGATTTTTCCGTCGGCTATAGCGTGCCAATATGTACAATGCCACATACAGCGGCACCAGTATCAACAGGTATAATACTTTGGGATATGCAAAACTAAACATACGCTATGGGATTCTGCGCAACACGGTGTAGCGCAACAGCAGGAACAGACCGTAAGCACAGATGCTCAGCCACAGCCACGGCATGAAGTTGTCTTCAGTCTGGGTGTAGGTATTGACATTCAGCTTGGTCTTTTCCAGTGAGTCTATTTCATTGAACACGTCGCGAAGCATACGCGAATCGGTGGCACGGAAGAATTTGCCCCCCGTTATGTTGGCGATGTTCTTCAGCGCGGCTTCGTCTATTTTGGTCTCCATCGTGGTTGTGGAGAACCCGTATGGATCTGTAATCTGTATGGATCCGTTGGTTCCGGCTCCGATGGTATAGATCTTAATGCCCTTTTCCTTGGCTATCTGCGCGGCAGTGGCGGGTGCTACATCGCCTGCATTGTTGGTGCCGTCGGTAAGAAGGATGATGCTCTTGGACTTGGCGTTGCCCGACACGAGACGATTGATTGCCGAGGCAATACCATCACCTATGGCGGTGCCGTCGTTCAGGTCGCCGCTTTCCACATTCTTTATGGCGTTTACAAGTGCGGCCTTGTCTGATGTCAGAGGCATCAGTGACAGGGATTCGCCTGAGAACACTACCAGACCGATGTTGTCGTCAGTACGCTGTCCGACAAACTTGGTGGCAACCTCCTTGGCGGATTCAAGTCGCGTGGGACGCAGGTCGGTGGCAAGCATGGAACTCGAAATATCCAGCGCCAGCACGATATCGGTGCCTTCCACATTCTGCGAGCGGAGACTGTCGTGGGTCTGAGGTCTTGCCAAAGCCACGATTATGCCCGCTATAGCCACAAGCTGAAGCGCGAAGCAAACGTGCATCAGCAATATCTTGAATGACGCTCTTTTACCTTTGAACGGCGCGATGGTTGACACTCCGACCGACGGATCGCCGCCTTTCCACTTCCATACATACCAGGCCACAAGAGGCACAAGCAGCAACAGAAGGAACAATAATCCGGGATGCAGCATCATTTGGAGCCTCCTTTCTTCTTGTTATTCTTTTTCAACGCGGCCTTCTTTTTCTTTTCCGCTTTGCCCTGTGCGCTGGTATCTACCTCATCTTCAGGCTTTGGAATCGGTTTGGTCTCGTTAACAAACCTTACGGCACTCTCATAGCTGGCGATATTGTCTTCGGGCAACGGCCTTACCTTGGCAAACTTCACGAAGTCGGCCACGTCAAGAATCTTACGGAAATACGCCCGTTTGTCTTTGGTTTCCTCGTTCTTTGCCAACGACGACATAATCTGTCGCGATGTCATTTCCTCTGCATTGATACCGAATCGACGTGCCAGATAACGGCGGAGTATATCCGTCAGCTCGGTAAAATATTCCTTCTCCATTCCCTGTTCCCACAGTTTCTGGCCCTTGAGTGTGCCAAGACGCTTCATTGCCTCCTCGTAGGGAGTGGGCTCCGGTTTCTTGGGTATGAGGTATCCTTTCGTTCTGTAACGATGCCATGCGTAGATGCCGGCTCCAATCAGAATCAATACGAGCAATACCAGCCACCAATAGTCAACGACCCAATCGGGAATCCAGTCGAAAATTGAGGGATCCTCGGGGTCGGCGGTACCCGCATAATCTGAAATCTGGTCGTCGGCGGAAACCGTTACGGAAGCCACTTTCAGATCTACTGTATTGGAACGTGCCGTGTCGTTGCCGACCACATACTCGAACGGAGGCAACCGGTAGGCTCCGGAATCGAATGCCTGTACCGGCACCGTAAAGAGTATGCGTCGTTGTGAGCCGAGATCCACGGTATCAACCCCGGACGGAGCCCGGAATTCCACTGTGTCGCCCAATACCGTGGCATATCCTCGCTCGCGCAGCTGATTGAACAGTGGGAAATGGCCTTTGGCGTTCTTGGGTTCCTCCACCATAAGTTGCAGCACGCCCATCTTGCCCATCATGAGCACGGACGTGTCCATCATGGCCTTCACAACCGGAGCGCCCTGGCTGCCGAATGTGACGCCTGCAAGCATCAGTATGCCGAGCGCTATTCGTATTATTCTATGCTTCATTCTGCAAATGCAAATTTCATCGTGCCACCGACCGGCGTCGGAACATCCCCAACAGGGCTTTCACGAAGTCCTCATCAGTGGCTATTGACGTCATGTCAACGCCGCTTTTTGTCATTACCGACGATATCCACTGCTGGCGGTCATACCAGGCTTTGGCATACGTCTTGCGCACCGATTTGCTCGATGTGTCAATCCAGGCTGTCTCGCCTGTCTCAAGATCACGCATCTTGACAAGACCCACATTCGGCATCTCGCAGTCCCGCTTATCGTATACCTGAAGTGTCACCAGATCATGTTTGCGACTGGCTATCATCAGGCTCTGGGTGTAATCGTGGGTGTCTATCAGGTCGGAAATCAGGAATGCCGCCGTGCGCTTCTTGATGGCATTGGTAAGGAAACGCAACGCCTGGTCTATGTCGGTACCCTCGTTTTCTGGCTGATAATTGATGATTTCGCGTATCAGCAACAGGATGTGCTTCCTGCCCTTCTTGGGGGGAATGAATTTCTCGATCTTGTCGCTGAACATTATCATCCCTACCTTGTCGTTGTTCTGTATCGACGAGAATGCCAGGGTGGCGGCTATTTCGGCCATTTTTTCCATCTTGGCTTCCCCCACGGCTCCGAAACTGCGGCTGCCTCTCACATCCACCAGCAACATGACGGTCAGTTCGCGCTCCTCCTCATATACCTTGACGAAGGGCTTGTTCTGGCGTGCCGTCACGTTCCAGTCAATGTCGCGCACATCGTCACCCGGAACATATTCGCGCACTTCCGAAAATATCACGCCGCGCCCCTTATAGGCGCTGTGATATTCGCCGGCGAATATGTTCTGGCTCAGACCGCGTGTCTTTATCTCGATCTTGCGGATCTTTTTCAGCAATTCATTTGCGTCCACAATCTTCAGTTTTAGGGCACTGCCACCTTGTCGAGTATGTCGGTGATGATGTCGTCGGATGTGATGTTGTTGGCTTCGGCTTCGTATGTGAGTCCGATACGGTGACGCATCACGTCATGGCATACGGCGCGTACGTCTTCGGGAATGACATATCCGCGACCCTGCAGGAATGCGTAGGCCCTGGATGCAAGTGCAAGGCTGATCGAGGCACGGGGCGATGCTCCGAACGATACCAGGCTCTGCAGGTCGTTCAGGCCATATTTTGCGGGCATACGTGTGGCGAACACTATGTCGACGATGTAGTTCTCTATCTTCTCGTCGATATATATCTTCTCAACTATCTTCTGCACCTCCAGAATCTCCTTGGGATCAAGCACAGGTCTTACGGGTTCGAGCGCGCCCTTGATGTTCTGGCGGATTATCAGCTTCTCCTCGTCTTTCTTGGGATAACCTATCACTACCTTCAGAAGGAAACGGTCTACCTGAGCCTCAGGCAACGGGTATGTTCCCTCCTGCTCTATAGGGTTCTGGGTGGCCATTACCAGGAAGGGATCCGGGAGTCTGAATGTTTCCTCGCCGATTGTCACCTGGCGCTCCTGCATGGCCTCGAGCAACGCGCTCTGTACCTTGGCCGGCGCACGGTTTATCTCGTCGGCCAATACGAAATTGGCGAATATCGGCCCCTTCTTGATCTGGAATTCCTCTTTCTTGACGCTGTATATCTGCGTGCCGAGCACGTCGGCCGGCAGCAAATCGGGAGTGAACTGTATACGGCTGTATTTTGCATCTACCAGATTGGCCAGTGTCTTGATGGCCAAAGTCTTCGCAAGGCCGGGCACGCCTTCCAGCAGGATGTGTCCGTTGCACAGCAATGCGATCAGCAACGAATCCACAAGATGCTCCTGTCCTACGATGCGACGGTCCATTCCGGTACGGATCATGCTGACGAAACTGCTCTTGGATGCAATCTGATCGTTCAACTCTCTGATATTCACTGTATCTTCCATATTATACCATTCGTTCAGGCCCTCAAGGGGCACCATTTAGTTTTCTGAAATGCAAAAATAATATTTATTAAGTTAATTTCATCCAATTGCTGTGTTAAATAAAATCAATTGCACTGAATAAAAATTAACCGAGGGTCAAAAATTGAAATGTAGACCTATTCTCAATCCTCCTTTGCGTACATCAGGTTTGTTCCGGTATGTCAGACGCCATACATATTCTACGCGCAGGAACGTAAAGATATTTTCAAGACCTACCGAACATTCCATATATGGCGTGGTGCCTATAGTGGTTGTCTCTATGCCGGGGAACTTATATACGTTCTGCGCTTTGGCCGGATTGTTTCGTTTGGTCAGATTGCCCCAGAATCCGCGGAAACTGAACACCTCGCGTATGCGTGCACGCTTTACGTAAGGTATCTTGTTGAACAGCAGCCCCTGCATGTTGTATTGCAGATACCAGCTCACGAATTCGTCCATGGCGAACTCCATCGGATTCATCATCGAGAACGACCGCGGATTGGTCAGATATGATGTATTGGCCACCTGCCAGTACAATTCCGTGAACGGCACCTGTGTCCAGATCTTGGCCGCTCTGATGGCAGCCTCCAGATAGCCGTATGCCGAGAAGCGCAATGTTTTCTCTATGCCTAATTCAGTCTTGGAGATGGTGAATCGAGAACCTAACAGTTTCTTGGGGCCATATTCCTGATCCAATGTTATGATAAGGGCATCGCGGTTGATGAGGTTGCGTTGGTTCAGAGTCTGTATGAATCGCTCGCCGGGAGCCCAGCGTATTCCGGCATTGAACACCGCCTGACCGAAATGTCCAAACACCTGTCCGAACCCATTGCGGAACTCTACCCATGGCGAATGCTGTTGACGCACGTAACGGAAGCCGACGTGCATGGACAGGTTGTTGCGCCACTCCTTGTTGTAATCCACATAAACGTGGTGCCGATATGTGATCAGATTGGTGTTTATGCTCTTAAGCGAACCAAGCAGGTCGGCCGTGCTGTACCATGACTGTTCCTGGCCGAGCTGATCCATATCGTAGTTCCAGCCGACCCTGATGTTGTTCATAGGGAATTCCAAGGCGTGAAGCCGGCGCTTTTCGAACGAATACTCAACTTCCATCGCACCTTTCCATTTGTGGTCGCCGAGGCTGTAGGCTCCGAATCCGCGCAGGAACACATGCGGCCACAGTTTGCTCGTGGTCATGCCTCCCAACTGAAAGCGCCAGCCTCCAGGTTTGGTATAGCTCACAAACGAATTGATGGGACCTATGAATACCTTGTTATGCTCGTCGTCACCCGTCGGGATGTAACCTTTGACAAGCAGGTCTATTATCGTTTCAGTCGCCCGGAATCCTTTATCCCTCCTGAACACAGAATTCTTGCCAATCAGGTTTGATTCGGCGGTAGTCAACGGCACAAGTCGATTAGCCGCCCAATAGGATTCGGGTCTTTTCAGTTCGAGATCCTCCTGGAAACTGGAACCTACCGCATCTACATATTTCTGATATTCCGGTCTTCCCTTATAATTGAAATTATCGCGACGTATCTGCCTGTTGAAACTGAACACCGGAGTGCCGGGCACTATCTGGACATTGACCATCAGGTCATCTACCGTCTTGTGAAGTTTTCCGATGGAGTCAAATTTGAAATTCTGGTTAAGGATCAGGCTTTTTACGTAGTTTATGTTTGTGGCCTTGGGCATTCGCATCATGGCGCGGCGCACATATTTTACGGAGTCGTTTACCGGGATGTACAGCTTGCCGTTCAATCCGGTCATCTCCGGATTAGCCGGCGCAAAGCTGAGCTCGACACACATCTGGTCGCCGATAGGAACGGTATCGACCAGTTCGTAGTGATAGAAATTGATGCCATTGCTCGATAACGGACTCACAAAATCGCTGCGCAACATGTGCAGGTCATTCTTGTACAGGTCTATTTCGCGCAATACATCCTCCAGAAAGACATTGGTATACTCCGTGCTGAATTTCTGGTCAAGACCGTCACTGTTACGCCCGGTGATTATTTCGGTGGGTTCGTCATTTTTATATACCACGGTCGAAGTCTTTTCCTTGATGGCGATGTTCATTATCTTGTCGGCAGTCCATCGGGCCGTGTCAATAAGTTTGCTGAGGTTCTGACGGTCTTTTACGGGTATAACCCATGTGCCGCTGTTCTTTTCCGAACTGTTCAGTCCGATTACGGTTTTGGAATAACTGTCAAAATTATAGCCATCTATCTTGCCTGGATCCACCGAATCGTGGTATGCGCGCACCTTAAGCATCAGTTCCGACGCCGGATTGCGTTTCTTGTACTTTTGTTTCTTGTATTTTACCACGAATTCCTGAAGCTCGGTCACATCGTGTTCAAGGAATATCCTTAAAGTGTCGGACGGGAACGGACCTTTTATAGTCTGTGTCGCATACCCTTCCGATTTGATCTTAAGAGTTGCGTTGGAAGGCAGTCTGAGCGTAAATCGCCCCAGGGAGTCAGTTGTTGTGCAGCGCGATCCGCGACCGCCTATGACCGAAACGTACGGTATTACTTCACTGGAACTGCCATCGGTCACCACTCCCCTTACAAACTGTGTAGCCGGATTGGATGCAAAAATAAAGGCCGGACAGAGCGACAACAGCATCATCACCACCACGACCAGCAATCGATTCATATATCTTGCCCAGGGATAATCCATTATTATTTATAACCTACGCATCTGTCACTTATTGTATGTGACTCTTGCAGCGGAATCAATATTTATAACAAATTATACCGACTTGTGTTTTGACATGAGTATATGTAATCCTGTCTGACATGATGCCGACATAGTAGTAATTATCCATCGGCACCATGTTAATGCATTGAGATAATGAAACAAAGGCTCTACCCCGCCCAGCAGGATAGAGCCTGAAAATATTTCTGATGAATGGATGGTGTCAATAGACGTGTTTTATCGTCTTGCCGTCGCTGAGATGTATTATATTCACACCTTTGACAAAAGTAGAATGACGTATGCCGTCAAGTCCATAAACTTTGGCGTTGTTCGCATTTATCCATTCCATGCCGCCGTCCGAAGGAATAACGAAAGGTATGTCTATTGTCATTTGGATATCCTCTATTCCACTTTCGTCAGGCATGTTCTGAATCAATTCGTCAAGAACCGGTATCCTATGCTGGAAATAATTCTCCATTTGCTGGACGCATTGTTCCGTAGTCATCGATGAACCGGCAAATCCACGTGAAGCATCAAGACCGGGCATCAGCGGAAGTCTATCCTGTAATGCCTGCATAATGTCATCATACAACGTAGCTTTTATGGAATTCCATTTTTTCTTGTAGGCCTGACGAAACTCCGTATACTGGAACAGCTTCTGAAACCAGAAAGTTTCCTTCCCATGAACCGAACAGAAATCATCAGGCTCCAGTTTGAATGCACCGTCAGTATCCCACAGGACGCTCATGCGGAATTTGCTGCTGAAGGGATTTTCCATATCAAGGTCATCCTTAATGACAAACATATTGCTGCCAAGACCATCCCTGCTGTTGATGACGTCATGCATAAGTACCCAACCGGCGAATGAGTCTATGTCGATAACATCGGCAAGGGTGCGTCCTTCGGAATCCGTTCCTTCATATATGACTTTTTCGGCCATTCTCGTAACAGTCTCTATGTTGTGTCTCGCATCTTCCGACCAGTCTTCGAAGTTCGGATCCTTAAACGTCCAACCCATTACCGGGTGAATATAGTCCGACTTAAAGCACTCATCAGCCTGAGTCCACCAGTAGACATCATTTTCGATTATGAAACCGGTGTCCGTAATGTTTATCCTGTCCTTGTCAGCAGATACGGCTTCTATAAGGAAATACGAGCCGAAATAATTTCCGTTGATCATCAATACCACAGGATATCCTCTCGGCTGCCATCCTAACCCCATCACTCTGCCTGTCTCAAATCCTACCACATGGTTAAGGTCTGCACAGCGATCCTTAAGCAGAACCCAGTCCTTGGACTTGCCTACAGTCTCGTCACCTATTATCAGATTGGCTTTTTTTGAAAGCTTGATTTTATACGAAGGAAACGGAGCCTTGTGACCCCCTATGTTCGAGGATCCATTACCCCTGACTTTCAGACGTACGCCGCTTTCCTTAGCTATGTATGGTCCGCTTTCGTACTGGACATCACCTTTTCGGGTCACTGAAAATTCCCCCTCCACATAATTATTATTAGCAATGGAAGAACTTACAGCTCCCTCGGGAGCCGACACACAGTCGAAATCGGGAAACTCCCCGTCTTTAAGTGAAAAGTTCAGGATCGGAATGTCGATGTTGTTGAGTTCCGCTTTCCTCTCATCGGTAAGTTCTATACCGGATGGAGCAGGCTCTTTGACATCATCTTCCGCTGCCGTCATGTCCAAGTTAAACATTGACAGCAATACAATAATAGTAAGATATGACTTCTTCATTTATTGATGTTTTTATTGTGGTCTTAATTGTATATACCAATCCTTAATAAACATGGAAATGGCCTCATGCGCAGTGTTGTCACATCCCTTATTTTGTCACATCCCTTATTAATGATCAACAGGGGTAGAATTGGAATTTCGATGACAAAAATAGTCATTTTTATCAATATTAACAAATTGTTAACATTATATTTATTATTATTTATTTTTATAGACAAAAAATGATAAAGGGATAGATAAGAATGGATTACCGTTTACTTTACGAATGAATACATAAGCAAAGGCCGCAATGCAGCTTAATTGCCTGCATCGCAGCCTTTGTTGGTTAAGATAAGTCTATTATTAGTCTTCGAGTGCTGCCTGCGCCGCGGCTACGCGGGCGATGGGCACGCGGAACGGTGAGCAGCTTACGTAGTCCATACCGAGCTTGGCGCAGAACTTGACGGAGCTGGGTTCGCCTCCGTGCTCGCCGCAGATACCCACCTTCAGGTCAGGCTTGGTGCTACGGCCTTTCTTAACGCCCATCTCTACGAGCTGGCCTACGCCTTCCTGATCCAGTACCTCGAACGGATCTACCTTGATGATGCCCTTCTCCTTGTAGTATTTCAGGAACTTGGGTGCGTCATCACGGCTGTAACCGAAGGTCATCTGCGTCAGGTCGTTCGTGCCGAACGAGAAGAAGTCAGCTACCTCGGCGATCTTGTCGGCGGTCAGGGCTGCGCGGGGCACCTCGATCATGGTTCCTACCTTGTAGGGAATCGATGTGCCGCGCTCGTCGAATACCTTGGCTGCTGTTTCGTTGATCACGTTGGCCTGATGCTGGATCTCCTTGAGCGTACCAACCAGCGGCACCATGATTTCGGGATATACCTTAATGCCCTGCTCCTTGCAGATCAGCGCGGCCTCGATGATGGCGCGTGCCTGCATCTCGGTGATTTCGGGATATGTGATGCCCAGACGGCAGCCACGGTGGCCCAGCATGGGGTTGAACTCGCTGAGTTCGTCCACCTTGGCCTTAACCTCCTGCAGGGTCAGACCCATCTCGTCGGCCAGCTCCTTCTGTGTGGCGGTCTGATGAGGCACGAACTCGTGCAACGGGGGATCAAGCAGACGGATTGTCACTCCGCAGCCATCCATGGCCTTGAAGATGCCTTCGAAGTCCTGACGCTGGATAGGCAGAAGCTTGGCCAGAGCGGCACGGCGTCCTTCCTCGTCACTGCTAAGAATCATTTCGCGAACGGCTTTGATGCGGTCGCCCTCAAAGAACATGTGCTCCGTGCGGCACAGACCGATACCCTTGGCACCGAAACGACGTCCCGTCTCTGCGTCACGCGGTGTGTCGGCGTTGCATCGTACGTATGTCTTGGAGAATTTCTCGGCCAGATTCATGATGGCACCGAAGTCACCGCTCAGCTCAGGCTCGGTGGTGGGAACCTGTCCCTCGTATACGTCGCCTGTCGAGCCGTTCAGAGAAATCCAATCGCCTTCCTTGAAGGTCTTTCCACTCATCTTGACGGTCTTCTCCTTGTAATCAACCTGGATTTCACCGGCGCCTGATACGCAGCACTTGCCCATACCGCGGGCCACAACGGCTGCGTGGCTGGTCATACCGCCGCGCATGGTCAGGATGCCCTGAGCCACCGCCATACCGCGAAGGTCCTCGGGGCTAGTCTCGATACGAACCAGGATTACCTTCTTCTTCTTCTCGGCCCATGCCTCGGCGTCGTCGGCCTGGAATACGATCTGGCCTGTAGCGGCACCGGGAGATGCGGGAAGACCCTTGGCTACAACTACTGCGCGCTTCAGTGCGTCCTTGTCGAATACCGGGTGCAGCAGTTCGTCGAGCTTCTGGGGCTCCATGCGAAGCAGTGCAGTCTTCTCGTCAATCATGTTCTCGCGCAGCAGGTCCATGGCTATCTTGACCATGGCGGCGCCTGTGCGCTTTCCGTTACGGGTCTGGAGCATCCAGAGCTTGCCGTCCTGAATGGTGAACTCCATATCCTGCATATCGCGGAAGTAGTCCTCCAGCTTGTGGGCTATGCTGATCAGCTCTGCGGCACAGTCGGGCATCGATTCCTCAAGTGCGGGATATTTGGTGCGACGCTCCTCCTCGCTGATGCCCTGCAGGGCAGCCCAGCGACGCGAGCCTTCGATGGTGATCTGCTGCGGTGTGCGGACACCGGCCACAACATCCTCACCCTGTGCATTGATCAGGTATTCGCCGTTGAATATGTTCTCGCCTGTAGCGGCGTCGCGGCTGAATGCGACACCGGTAGCGGAATTGTTACCCATATTGCCGTAAACCATGGCCTGTACGTTGACGGCCGTTCCCCACTCCTCGGGAATCTGGTTCATGCGGCGATAGATGATGGCGCGCTCGTTCATCCAGCTGTCGAATACGGCGCAGATACCGCCCCACAGCTGCTCCCATGCAGACTCGGGGAAGTCCTTGCCTGTATAATCCTTTACGGCAGCCTTGAAACGCTTTACAAGTTCCTTCAGGTCCTCTACGTCCAGCTCATTGTCGAACTTGACGCCTTTCTCCTCCTTCACTGCGTCCATGATGGCCTCGAAGGGGTCGATGTCGGTCTTGCTCTTGGGCTTCATGCCGAGCACCACGTCGCCGTACATCTGTACGAAACGGCGGTAGCTGTCCCATGCGAAGCGGGGGTTGCCGCTCTTTTCGGCCATGTTGGCTACTGTGGCGTCGTTCATACCCAGGTTCAGTACCGTATCCATCATACCGGGCATGGATGCGCGGGCTCCGGAACGAACCGATACAAGCAGCGCATTGTCGGGATCGTCAAATTTTTTGCCGGTTAATGCCTCGACGTGTGCTATTGCTTTCTCAACATCAGCCTTGATATCGGCTACGACAGCGTCACGGCCCATCTGCGTATACTCGGTGCATACTTCAGTGGTGATTGTGAAACCGGGAGGCACAGGCATGCCCAGCAGGTTCATTTCTGCCAGATTGGCGCCCTTGCCGCCGAGAAGATTTCTCATGTCCGCTGTTCCTTCGGCCTTGCCGTCGCCGAATGTATATATTTTCTTAGACATAAATGATTAATATATTGTATTATATTGATTTCAACAACCATGCCGGCACCCTTAGTGATGCTGTCCCGGCACAGTGGGGTTCATACACATAACCTCAAAATTGTAACTTCTGTGTGCAAATTTAATAATTTATAGGCGAAATTTAGTATTTTTACCGCAAAAAATGAACATTAGTGTGATTTTTCTTATCAAAACGGTCAATGACTGACTTTTGCAAGAGGTTTCTTCAAGCATGATTATCGTCAAAAATAAAAAAATCGCAGATAAGCATTGCAAAGTCGGAAAAAAGCATTAACTTTGCAGTCGCAAAACGGGAAGGAGCGATGCTCGAGTGGCTGAAGAGGCACGCCTGGAAAGCGTGTATACGCCAAAAGCGTATCCCGAGTTCGAATCTCGGTCGCTCCGCAAGTAATACGCTGGAATTCATAATAATATGATTTCAGCGTATTGCTGTTTTGGAGAACATCATCCGGGTAGCCGGATTTTTCATGATTACCGCAAATTTCGATACTATGATAGTTCCGGGAGGTTTGCACTTATCATAGCATCCTCTCTTATTTCCAAATAAATTTCGATGATACAGAATTTGATTGCGATATTTGTAGGCAGCGGTCTGGGAGGCGTGTGCCGCTATCTGGTCGGAAAGGCAGTGCAGTCGCAAGTTTCCGCCACATCATTGTTTCCGTGGGGAACGTTTGTCGTCAATGTTACAGGCTGTCTTTTAATCGGTCTTTTTTATGGGCTTTTCGACAGATACGCTGCCGATGGCTTCCTGTCTCAACAGTTCAGACTGCTTCTCACTGTCGGATTCTGCGGCGGATTCACTACTTTCTCCACATTTATCAACGAGAACTATCTTTTGTTCCAGTCCTCCAATCTGCCTATTGTTATCGGATATGTTGCCCTAAGTGTGGTTGTCGGATTCCTGCTGTTATATATCGGCTACAGCCTGACTCGTATATGATTATATGCGGAACAGTCAGACTTGCATGCCATAATACTGAGGTCGGGTAAACAATAGCATAAAAAGGCCGACGCCCTTTCAATTGCGTCGGCCTTTTTATGTAGTCTGGAATTATTGTCAGCGGATGATTGACTTCGTTGCTTTGGAACCCTGAGGGATGATTACGAGCTCGCACTGCGCAGGACTGTCGAGTACTACACCCTGCAGGTTGTAGTACTCGACAGGTGCGTTTTCGTCGATTACGACATCAGCAACGCTTGCATGATTGCAAGGTCGCTTTTTACTTCACCTTGCAGAAGATAGTCCAGCTCACGGCGTTTTACATCTTCGTAAATAGCCATGGCTTCATCACAGTTATCGTCCAGCAGCAATGCTATGGCACATAGTATGCGTTCCTTAGACGACATTACATTGTTATAAGCTTTGATATACTTTTTCAAGTTATCGTCAAGCAGTTCTTCCGCTCCCGCCTTGTCTCCGCATACCAATCGCAAAAATACCAGTTCACACTCTATCTCTTTGACGTACAGCGATACTATTTCATCTTTATGGGTATATAGACTTTCAAATTTGTCCAGAGCCTCCCGGTATTTGAATTCATCGATAAGACGGGACGCCGCCATCAACGGCAGGGAAACTTCAAGCTGATTCCTGTAATTGATTTTTTCAGGAACAGCAAACCATTCATCCGGCATGTCTTTCGGACGAACTCCTTCCTGAATAAGCGCGTTGGATCTTAATGAGATCATAAGACCCAGTTTTGACATCTGATCTCTATTCAGCAACAACATATTATAACCGTCGTTTCCTGCCCCTGATATTTTCATCGGTATTCCATTAAGCAGAATCAGAAAACAGTCAGTCAGACAGAATATAACGGCGAACTCGGCCAGGAACGGATGCCCTTTTATGAAGAAAATCGGGAAGACAGCCAACAATGCAATAAGATTGAACAGAATTCCACCGAAATTGTACCATCCGGTTGGTATCTTGTCCAATGGCAGATCAGGAGGTGTCAACAGGCATTGGCCGCCCGTTCCGGCTATCGAGAATCTTTTGATCCGCACCTTACCGTCAATCCGGATGAATGTAAAGTTGAAAATGCGGAACGAAACGAATCTATAACCTGAAAGGAGTCCGCATACCAGATGTCCGGCTTCGTGCACTATTACAAGCAATGCAACGGAGACGACAAATGACATTATGCCTGCAACTCCGGCAATTAGACCATCCGCAAGTCTTGCAGATGTGAGTTTGTCTACAAATTCAGAAAATGTCGTGTCTGTAAAGCACACGATTATGATCGTAGCTATGATAAGTCCGGCGATAATTCCAATGATTAATGAAACAATCAGTTTAAGTATTGTTTTCAGCATATAGTGTTTGTATAATCGCTTATAGAAACGGCAATGAGAAGCGTTTATTATCTTTAGCAGTCCTTTAGACAACGTTCCTTAAAAATATGCGTACCAATGCTTTGCTGATACCTACATCATCGCAAGCCCGTCCGAACTGCATTGCACGGTAACCGAAAACAAAATTTCTCTAACGGTGTTATATAGTTAGAACTAAGACAATATGACACGAGTCATTGCAATGATATCATGCTTTATTGCGGCTTTGTTTCTTGTTCCTGTTCAGGGCGATTGCAACGAGATTCCTGAATATTAATCAGAAACAGAGGCGGAATGTTATATCATAGTTGTCAGTCTGTCCCGGTCGTTTATTGTCGAAGAACCTGCTGAACCGCTATCCCAGCCTGTTTCAAATCGTTGTCGTGCGTTTGTATCGCCCAAGCTACAGGACATGCAGCGCCATGCTCGCCACCTGCCTGTCAGAATCTTAAACTGTGTTTTTCGTGAATAGATAAGTATAAGGCGACTCTCTCCCTCTATAAAACTATATAACCGAAGATAATCAATCTGCGGTAGTATTAACTTATCCATATATTCATGACACTCATATTATTATATCTAATTGGAGCCCTTTCTGTCTCCTTTCTTTGCTCCGTGCTCGAAGCCGTGTTGCTTTCCACTCCCGTATCGTTCATCTCAATGAAAGAAAGTCAGGGCGTCAAAGGTGCCTCGTTGCTGATGAAATATAAGACGAATGTCGACCGTCCCGTCGCGGCGATTCTTACCCTCAACACTGTAGCCCATACCATAGGCGCCGCCGGAGTCGGTTCGGAATCCGTCAAGGTGTTCGGCGAGGCTTACTTCGGTATTATCTCCGCTATACTCACCCTGCTGATTCTGGTGCTGTCGGAAATCATTCCCAAGACTATAGGCGCATCATATTGGCGCAGCCTCGCCATACCTTCGGCCCGGATTATACGGGCTATGATTTTCATTACATATCCGTTGGTGCGGCTCTCTGAACTGCTGACCCGTTGTGTGTCTCCCCGAATACAGCCCATTACTGTCAGCCGCGAGGAGGTCGCCGCCATGGTCAATGTCGGTACCGACGAGGGCGTGATTGAGGTGGCCGAAAACAAAGTGATACAGAATTTCCTCAAACTCTCGAATGTAAAGGCAGAGGATATCATGACTCCCTAAGTTGTAGTTGCGTCTGTTCCCGCAATTACGACCATGAAAGAGTTTTACGATAACAAGGCCCTGTCTGCATTCTCACGTATTCCGGTTTTTGATACCGGCCGTGAATTTATAACCGGTTATGTCCTTAGGGCCAACGTGCTTGAAATGCTAACGCATGACAAGTTTACAATGCCGTTGCGAGAAATCGTCAGACCCGTGTTATTCTTCAGTGAGGACACCAAGGTATCTGATATATGGCGCAAGATGTTGCAGGAAAAAGAACATATCTCTGTTGTAACCGACGAATACGGCTGCATGCGAGGCATTGTGACTATGGAAGACGTAATCGAGACTATGCTCGGAGTCGAAATCGTTGATGAATGCGACACTACGGATGATCTTCAGGCCCTGGCCCGAAAACAATTCAGTCCTGAAATAAACCATTATTTGTAAAGATTTGTAAATTTTTACGATAGACAAGGAAATTTGAATCGGATTTATTAATTTTGTATTCTGTATGCACATCGGGTAACTGAGAGCATGCGACAAAATTACGCCTCAATACACACCGAATAACCGGTGCCGGCCGAAAAAACGCTATCGAACTAACCTAAAAGATATGATAAACAGACAGATTTGGCCCGACACTGTCCAGCCTGTCGAGGACCTTGAATTTCAGGCCGTCGAACCTACATACATCAAGGTGCTGACAGCCCGTATAGCGCTGACTTATGTACTTATTATGGGCATTGCATTCACCATTCCGCTGATGGTCGAATCCTACGGCTGGTGGCTGCTTCTCGGCGTGGAAAGCGCTCTGGTTATTGCGATGTCCGTCAACATAGCATTGATCCACAGGATATACTGTGTAAAGGGTTATGCACTACGCAACCGTGATGTCTCATACCGATCCGGACTTTTCTTTACCTCCGTAAAGACAGTGCCGTTCAGCAAGATTCAACAGGTGTCCGTGCGCACCAATCCCCTGAGCCGTATGTTCCGACTCTATCATCTCGACATCATTAACGGATCGCAGTCGGCCGGAAACGTAATCTCCATTCCAGGCCTGACTCATGACGAAGCCGAACGGCTGAAGTCGATACTAATCAATAAAGACGGCTGCGATGAATGACTTTTCTACGCCACGGCGCATGAGCCCCGCGGCATTCATCGTGATATGGATGCAGACGTTCCAACAACTCATCACCACATTCATATTCATAATCGGCATGATGCTGTTTGACGATGATCTCGTGCACTCGCAACGTATCATCATGGCTCTTGCCTGCGTTGGCGGAGCTGTCGCTCTTTCAGCCGGCATAGCATTCCTGAAATATTACTTTCGGAAATATCATATCGAAGGAGACAGCCTGATATACACTCATGGTCTTGCGTTCAAGAACACCACAAGCGTACCGCTGGAGCGCATACACAACCTCCGTACCAAGAGCGGCATCTTTTACCGTATGGTAGATATGCGGGGTGTATCGTTCGACACGCTTGCCAGCGACAAACAGGAAGTGGAACTGATTCTCAATGAATCCGAATGGCAGGCGTTGCTGCGTCAGGTTCGCATCGGCGAGGATTTTCCAGATGCCGGCGGCCTTGACACCGCTGTCGCACCTCCGCCACCGTTCCGGCAGGACAAGCTGCACGTCAGCAATCTGAACATCATCAAGGGAGCTTTATGTCAGAACCATCTGCAAGGCTTCGCGATACTCGGAGCCATAGTAGCCGTAATATTTGATAAATTCAGCGAAATAGATAGAGATGCCACCGGGCGGCTTATCGATTATATCGACGCTCATGCCGGCGATATATCGCTGTCTTTCGGTCAGATACTGCTCTGCGGAGCCGCCATTTATTTATTTGTGATGCTGTTGTGGACAGGCCGGACCGCTATTCGATACTACGGCATGACAATCAACATAGCCGACAGCAAGCTTACATTCGAGTCCGGACTGTTCTCACGCTACACCTGCCGTATTGCCCGCGACAAAGCCACCGTACTGAGCATCAAGCAGAACCCATTGGAGCGGTTGGCACAATGCGAGACAATATCCATACGCCAGGCCGAGAATGTGACGGACGAGAAAAAGCGAGGCGACATCACAATCTACGGCTCCGACCTCGGCAATAGGATATTTGACTGGTGGGCCGGAGACGATGCCGGAAACAAACAGCCGTTCCGGGACAAGGATTCTGTCAAAGAATCGGTTCTGATGACGGCCCGTTCAGGCAAGGGAGTGTTTGTGCGCCGGTTCATACCCCATCTTCTCATAGCCGTTGTAGTGTTGCCTGTCCTGATGTTCGCCGCCGATATAGTCATGCCGGCCATAGCGGCATGCACGCTGTATGTCGTTCTTATGGCCGTCCGTGCCGTCATGGCCTGGCGTCACAGCAGCATAGAACTGACAGACACATACGTACTCATAAACCAAGGCAACATTGCCAGTATCCGTGAATATGTCAGATACCCCGACATTGAATCCATACGGATTCGCCGCACCCCCTTTACCCGTTATACCGGGCGTGTCTCGTTGCAGATAGCCACCAACTCAGGCGTCACTACCGTCTATTCGCTAACTCTCGCCGATGCCCGTACCCTCCGCAGCTATCTTGTTTAGACTCCTTCGCTTAGTCTCTCCGTTTTCATGCCCCGCTCTGTTTTGTTTCTGATCGGAGCTTTAGCGAAGGCACTCTATATTTGGCTACTTTCAAATAATGCATTAATTTTGTAGTTGCAATTATTCAGAACGAAGAAAGACACGAAATATGTATTTTGTATCCAAACGCATGGAGATAGCCGGATGCCACCGGCTGGAGCTGAGCTACGAGAGTAAATGCAGCAATCTGCATGGACACAACTGGATTGTAACGGTGTTTTGTTACGCGAAAGAACTGAACGCTGACGGTATGGTGTGCGATTTCACCCAGATCAAGGAACGAATCCACGGTTATCTCGATCACGGCAACTTCAACGAACTCCTCCCCTTCAATCCCACAGCTGAAAACATAGCCAGATGGATCTGCGAACAGGTGCCGCAGTGCTATAAGGTATCGGTTCAGGAATCCGAAGGCAACACCGCCACGTATGTCGATGACAATTGCGTCGCTCAGATCTGTCCGTATCTGTCATGAGGGTTAACGAGATATTTTATTCCCTTCAGGGCGAGGGATCATATTCCGGCACTCCAGCGGTTTTCGTCCGGCTGTCGGGCTGCAACCTTAAATGCCCCTTCTGTGACACCCGACACGAAACGTATAAAGAATATACCGACCGGGAAATACTTCAGGAAGTAATGAAGTATTCGCCCTGTCGGCTTGTCGTTATCACCGGTGGCGAACCATGTCTGCAGCTTACTGAAGAACTGGTGAACCTCTTGCACATGCACAACTGTTTCGTGGCTATAGAGACCAACGGCACCATGCCTCTGTGCGACGGCATTGACTGGGTGGTATGCTCGCCCAAGTTCGGGTTCTGTCCTAATGCCGGGTTAAAGCTGCAGCATATCGATGAACTTAAGGTAGTGTACAATGGCAAAGGCCAGGACATGAGCCTGTATGACGACATAAGGGCTGAAGAATACTGCCTTCAGCCCTGTGATGTCGGTGATGCGGATGAGAACAGACGGATCCTCGCGGAAACCATCGACTACATCAAGGCTCACCCCAAGTGGCGTCTATCACTCCAGACACACAAACTAATTGGAATCAGATAGAGTATGATATAAATTCTATCCGGCTTGACGCGAGACGCGGAGTGTCCATACCACTATCCCTATTTCCGGGTGTCCTGCTCTATCATCTGCTTGGATGCGGTGATGTATATTTCCACACGGCGGTTCTGTGCCCGACCTGCGGCAGTGGCATTCGACGCTATCGGATCGTTCCAACCGCGGCCTACGGCTTTAAGTCTTGCTGCGGCAACGCCGTGGCCTTCCAGATAATTAACCACAGTCTGGGCACGCTCCTTAGACAGACGGTCGTTTACGGCCTCGGAACCGGTGTTGTCGGTGTAGCCCACGACTGTAACATCGGTATCCGGGAACTGATCAAGATTATAGGCCACCTTGCTGAGTACAGCCTGTGCCTCCGGCGACAGAGTGGACTTGCCTGTAGCGAAAAGCACCGTATTGCCCATCACCAGTTTCAGGGCGTCCAGATTGTTGCTGTCCTTTACACGTTCCACTTTAAGCTGATCTATCTGTTTCTGCAGCGAATCCTCACGGGCACTGGCATTGTCGGCGCGTGCGTTCAGCTGGTCAAGCTGCTGCTGCAAGGCCTTCTGCTGACGGTCCATGCTGTTGCCTACTAACGCGCCGGTACCTGCTCCGATTGCCGATCCGACCAATGCGCCGATCCAAGTGCCGCGGCCTCCACCGATAATAGCTCCCACGCCCGTACCTACTGCCGCACCTATGGCGCCTCCGGCAGTGGCTCCCTGACCGCTCTGACTCATGCTGTCCCAAGTGTTCTTTATCGAACTGCAGCCGGTTGCTCCCGTTATCATGCAGGCTGCCAGTATGCTTACCAGTCCGTTCCTGACCATCTTATTCCTTTCCATAATCATTTGCGTTTGTTCAATAATTAATTCTTTAAGAATTATAACAAACGATATGCCCAAATTCCGCATGACACAACTTGTATCAATAAATTCATAGGAAAGGAATGGATCGGATGGCTGAACAGTCGGCGCATCCGGTATTACATCCGT
>ENA-ORPD01000616-ORPD01000616.1-human-gut-metagenome-genome-assembly--contig:-NODE-616-length-35058-cov-4.244893_pt1 | contig 35058 bp, 33 predicted proteins | sample MGYA00242143_ERZ509076 | MGnify/ENA primary metagenome ERZ509076 (study PRJEB26280, sample SAMEA2338706) | human gut metagenome | biome: human gut; feature: human-associated habitat; material: faeces... | reverse complement strand
CCGCCGCTATTACAAGAGTTGCTGCGACAATAAAAACGGCAGAGTCGACCTTGCGACCGTAAAACGTATCGAACTTTTAATGGGCGAACTCGGCATCAAACCCGCGAACAGGGCGGTCGTGCAACCCGCGCTCGATAAGGAAGCCGCGTCCGGCGAACCCGCCTGCGCGATCGAACTCAAAGACGGCACGATAGTTACGGGTAGAGATACGAAACTTATGTCCGCGCCCGCGTCGACCATTCTCAACGCTTTGAAATCGCTTGCGAAACTTCCCGACCGTTTGAAACTTATCGCGCCGCAAATCGTCAAACCCATTATGGATCTGAAACAGCAGTTTTTGCATGAGAAAAACTACAAACTCACGCTCAACGAAGTGCTTGTCGCGCTGTCGATCTGCGCTGCAACCAACGAGGCGGCGGCTATGTGCGTCGATTGCATAAACGACCTTGCCGGTTGCGAAATGCACAGCACGAGAATGCTCCTTAAAAGCGACGAGGACGCGCTGAGAAAGATTAAGGTCAATCTTACGTCGGAACCCAAGTTTTTAAGCGACCAGCTTTGCGATTTTTAATTTATTTGCCGCTTGAAAAACGACCTACCGCAACAGGTTGTGGTTTTGTTTTTTGACGACGAATATCTTTGATTTTCGCGGCGGATAAGGATATACTTATTATAATTTTTCAATTTGGAGGGCTTTATGGCAAAAATACCCGAAAGAAAATCGGTAAAAGACAAATACAAATGGAATCTTTGCGACCTTGTCAACGGCGACGAGGCGTGGGAAGAAAAATATAACGAACTTTCAAAAAAAGCACCGTCTTTGCAGGAATACAAAGGAAAACTCGGAAACGACGACGTCCTTTTGGAATTTCTGAAAAAGCAGGACGAAATCGCGATTGACCTTATCAAGGTTTATTGTTATTCGTCGATGAGCAATCATCAGGATCTCAGGGTCAAAAAATATCAGGAAATGAACGCAAAAGCCGAAATGCTGGCAGTAACTTTCGGCACCGTTACCGCTTTTGCGGAGCCGGAAATTTGCGAACGCTCGGAAGAAGAACTTCTTGCGCTGTCCAAAAAGCCCGAGTTTTCGGATTACAGTTATCGTTTTGAACGCCTTGCAAAAGACAAAAAACACGTCTTGTCCGAAAAGGAAGAAACGTTGCTTGCGGAAGTCGGAAACTTTTCGGGCAACTTCCAGGACAGTTTCCAGATGCTCGACAGCGCGGATATTAAGTTCGACCCCGTGACCGTCGACGGCAAAGAAGTCGAAATGTCGCACGGCATGTACGGCGTGTTACTGCAAAATCCCGACCAAAGCGTCAGACAACAGGCTTTTGAAAGCATGTTCAACGCATATAAAAACCATATCAACACAATCACGTCCCTGTATGCGGGCAGCGTCAAAAAAGACTGGTTTTTCAGAAAAGTGCGCGGATTTTCATCGTCGCTTGAAGGCGCGCTTTCCGGGACGGACGTCGACGTAAAGGCTTATGAAAACCTTATCAAAGCCGTCGATAACAACTGCCGCTATATGCACCAGTACATCGCTTTCAGAAAGCAGGTTCTCGGCGTCGAAACCCTTAATATGTGGGATTTGCATTGCCCGATGGTAAAGGGCGCGGACATCGCCGTTCCTTACGAAAAGGCATGCGATATGGTGAAAAAAGCCCTGAAACCTTTCGGCGACGAATATGCCGCGCTCCTTGACAGAGCGTTCAATGAAAGATGGATCGACGTCGTTGAAAACAAGGGCAAACGCAGCGGCGCGTACAGTATGGGCACGTTCGGTTGCCATCCTTACGTCCTGCTCAATTACCAGAAAAGCACGCACGAAGTTTTCACGATCGCGCACGAACTCGGACACGCAATGCACACCTATTTCAGCTGCAAGGCGCAACCTTTCGCAAAAAGCGATTACGAAATTTTCGTTGCCGAAATCGCGTCGACCGTCAACGAAGTCCTTATGCTGAAATACCTTCTTGCAAACACCGACAACGTCGACACGAAGAAGTTCCTTTTAAGTTATTATCTCGATATGTTCCGCACGACGTTGTTCCGTCAGACAATGTTTGCCGAATTCGAACTCAAAGCGCATAACCTTGTCGAACAGAATCAACCGCTTTCGGCGGAAGGTTTGTCGGATATTTATATGGACCTCAACAAAAAATACTACGGCAAAGCCGTCAGACACAACGACCTTATCCGTTACGAATGGGCGCGTATCCCGCACTTCTATACGGCGTTTTACGTTTATCAGTACGCAACGGGTATCACCGCCGCCGTTTCGATTGCAAACTCGATATTAAAACACGGCGACAAAGCGTTTTACAACTACAAGAAATTCCTGTCGGCAGGCGGAAGTATGCCTCCCGTCGAAATTTTGAAACTCGCAGGCGTCGACCTTACGACAGAGCAACCTTTCAACGTCGCTATGCGTGAATTCAGGGATACGCTCAACAGCCTTAAAGCGTTGTACAATGAAGAAAAGTAAAATCTTTTTAAGCATAATTCTTGTCGTCGTCGCCGCATTCGCGCTTACCGCGTGCGGCACGCTCGACTTTACCTACGTCCAGAATTCCGACGGCACTTACACGCATATCGTGAAAGTTACGCTCACCGAAGAAGGGGTGAGAGCTGCGGACGTGGGGCTTACTCTCGACGAAGCGCTGAACGCCTTGAAAGAGGGCTTTATACGCAAGGATTATTTCGTAAGCGCAGACGGGAACACCGTTACCGCAAGAAAAAATTTTGACAGCGTGCAGGCACTGCAAAACGACCTTATCGGAAACGGCATTATCACAAACGACGTGAAAAAGGACGAAAACGCTTTTGTCGTAAAACAGACGATATTTGGCGATATTAAGGTTTCCGGGAAGTTTATAAGCACAAACACCTGGTGGTTTGCAGGGGTTTTGACAAGCGGCGGACTGTCGCAGATAAACGCCGAGAAAATCGCCTTAAAACTTGAAAAAGCCGACACGTCCTATACATTCGTTACGCCGTACGAATCGACGACGTCAAACGCCGACAAGATCGTGAAAACGGAAGACGGCAATTACATGCACGTGTGGAATTTCGACGGCGGCAACGACACCGCGGAAATCACGGTGATGAAAATCAAGGGCGCAATGTGGTATGGCATCGCGATTATCGCTGCGGTTTTTGTCTTCCTTGTTTATGTCGTAACAAAGGAAATAATGTCGCACAAAAATACGAAACGCAACAATTCTTAATTTTCGCTCATACTAACTGTATCAGCGTTTAAGAGGTAAAAATATGGCAGATAAAGTTATGAAAATGCCCGTAAACTACGAGGCGGAACAGGCGATGCTCGGCAGTATCATGATGGACACGAACGTCGCAAACGACTTCACCACGCTTCTTCGCGAGGACGATTTTGCATTGCAGCAGCACAAACAAATCTTCCTTGCAATCTACAATCTTATTCAGAATAACGAGCCTGTCGACGCTTTGACCGTCGCGGACAAACTTGCGACAAGCGGGAAAATCGCCGAGGCGGGCGGTATGGAATACATCGGAAAACTCGCAACCGGAATCCCCAGCACCGCAAACGCCGACAAATATTTTGAAATCGTGAAGCGCGACAGCCTGTTAAGGGGCATTATCGAGGCGGGCAACAAAATCAGCAAAAACGCCTACACCGCGGAAGACGCGAACAAGGCGTTGGACTTTGCCGAACAAACCGTTTTCAGAATTTCCGAAGAAAAGGAAGCAAGCAAGCTTGAACCTATCGTCGAAGCGTCGTCGGAAGCGCTCAATAGAATCAACACCATGCAGCGCGGCGATTACGTCGACGAGGGCATAAAGACGGGTTTCAAGTTGCTGGACAGAAAAATCGAAAGCATGAAGCCCGGCGCATTGTGTATTCTTGCGGCGCGTCCGTCCGTCGGTAAAACGGCGTTTGCGCTTACGGTTGCAATCAACGCCGCAATCCGCAACAATAAAAAAGTCGCGATTTTCAGCTTTGAAATGCCTACGGTACAACTTGTTCAGCGTATGCTGACGACCGTTTCGCAAATCTCGTTCAAGCGGCAGAAACAGCCCGGTATGCTCAATTTCAACGAAACGCAAAGGCTTTTCAACGCGCACGAGGCACTTTCAAACAGTAAAATTTACGTCGACGATAACTCGGGCAACACCCCGGGCGATATCATCAGCAAATGCCGCCGTATGAAAAACACGGTGGGGCTCGATCTCGTCATCATCGACTACCTGCAACTTATCACCCTCGATACGAAGTCGAAGGCCGAAAACCGCCAGCAGGAAGTCTCGACGATGAGCCGTCAGATGAAACTTTATGCAAAAGAACTCGGCGTGCCGTTTCTGGTGCTTTCGCAGTTGTCGCGCGGTACCGAGCAGCGCGGGGAAGAACCGCAACTTTCCGACCTTCGCGAATCGGGCGCAATCGAACAGGACGCCGATATGGTAATGTTCCTGCATCGTCCCAAAAAGGTCGAAAATCCGAAGTCGGAAGAAAGCAAGTTCGCCGCAAGTTACGATGACGACGGCGATCATAAGTTTGTAAAAATGCTCGTCGCAAAAAACCGTAACGGCGAAACCGGCAACGTGTACTTCGACTGGTGCGGCGATATGCAGACGTTCAAGCCCATCGACATAAGAGAAATGTCCACGGCGGAAGAAAAACAGCCCGCGGCGAAACTCAACACCGAAATCACGTCTGTCGAACAAATGCGCTCGGACGACGACGCCTTCGACGATATGAAAATGGTGGACGACGACGGACAGAAAGGTACGGTTGAAATCGTGATGGACGACACCGCAACCCCCGCGACGATAAAAGAAGAGCCGCTTGACTTTTCGGACTCCGACGGTATGACTTTCACAAACAACGAAAGCGGCGACCAGAGTATAAATAACGGCGATTTGCCTTTTTAACAATACGTTTTAGTCTATGACGTACATTGCCGAAATCAAGGATATTCCATACGACAAAAAACGCGCCGACGTCGTTTTAAGCGACGGCAAAATCTGCCGTGCGTTCAAAGCCACGATCAAGGAATACGGGCTTGTCGAAGGGAAAAATATCGACTTTGCGGAACTTAAACGCATCGCAAAGGAAGGCGAGGAACACATCGCTTTCACGACGGCAATCGACAGCCTGTCGCGCGGGATAAAATCGCAAAACGAAGTACGGAAAAATCTGAAAACCAAAAAGTTTTCGGACGACGCCGTAAACGTTACCGTCGAAAAATTGCTCAGTTACAATTATCTCGGCGACCGCGCTTACGCCGAAGCGTACGTTTCGTACAAGGGGCAAAAAACCGGACGAAGAAAAATTATTTACGAACTTATCACCATAAAAGGCATTGATAAAAACATCGCGCAGGAAGTCGCATACGCGAAACTTTCGGACGAGGAAGAAATCGAAAAAGCAATTTCCATGGCGCAAAAGTATATCGAAAAGGAAAAGAAAAAACGCACGCGACTTAAAGAGCGCGCCTATTGCTTCCTTGCGACAAGAGGGTTCGACACCGATATTATCTCGTCCGCAATGAACAGCCTCGATTTTTCGGAAGAAGAATAAATCACCTTACGACCTTGCTTGAACGGCAAGGTTTTTTCATGTTTTTTGCATAATCGCAAACGATACGGCATTTTTTATAAGTAGAAAAACCGAGGTGCAATTTATGAAAAAAACATTTTTATTGATTCTTACGATTATCCTGACGCTCGGCACGGTGTTTTCGCTTTCGGCGTGCAAAAAGAAAACCAAGCAAAACGAAGTCGATATTTCAAAAAACGTCAGTTACGCCGAAACACATCGCTACGTCGGCGAGAACGAAGACTTCAAAGTTGCCGTAACGAGCGGCGTCAGAGAAAAACTTTTCATTGCGGACGGGAAAGCGACGGATGTAATTAACTTCACGGAAATCACGCTTATCCCGCTTAAAGCGAATTTGCAGAACAAGACGTATACCTTTGTGTTGAATTACGAGGGCGGAAGCGTCGAGGGCGAACTTAAACGCGACGTCGTAACGCACAATTTCACGGCGGTTATCGACGCTGAAAGTTTTAAGGACACAATAAAGTCGATTGTGATAAAATACGACAAGGTCGAAAGCGAGATACCGCTTGAAAACGCACTTAACGGCAAAATTGATTACTGTAAAGTGCTGGATATTGCAAAAACCGCATTGAAAGACGAAATCGGCGCAAACACGACGGACGGCATTTTCAACCGCGAAATCATGGTCAAACTCGTGCGGGACAGACGCGCGCCCGACAGCCCGTATTACTGGTATATTTCGTTTATCGCAGGCGATAACGGATACTGGGCTTTGCTTATAAATCCCGAAACCGGCGATGTCGTATCGAAGAAAAATTAATCGAAAAAAGGCATGAAAAATCCCCGAAAAATCTTCGGGGATTTTGTCGTATTTTTGTTATTTGAGTCTTCCGAGACCGAACGACATTCCTTGCGATTTGCCGATTTCTTTTCTGGTTTTCCCGTCGATTAGATTCACGCAGTTGATGAACGTCTGAATTTGCTCGTACATAAGGTCAAGGTTGAATTTATCCATATGTTCGTTGCCCGTCGGATCGACCGAGCAGAGATAATCGGGGGCGGTAACGAGCGCGATTTCGGGGATATGCTTTTTGGACAGCGGCTGTCCTTCGCCGAAGTGCATCGTGTTGTGCGCGCGAAGGGTGGTTGTCCTGACGTTTTTCCTGTCTTTTATCGCCTCGTAATAAATCTTATCAAGGTTTTTGTTGCCGGTGTAAACAAGTTCGGTATCGATATCGTTGGTTTTTGTGTAAACGCCGTTGACGTCTTTCCATTCCGTGCAGCCCAGATGTTCGACAGACACGCCCGCAACGGCTTTGTACGTTTTGCCGTTCCAAAGGTTCTTGTTTTCGGCAAGCCATCTTCCCGTCGCCTGATTGGACGTCATAATACCTTCGCGGAAGACGGGCAGGCGGAAGTGTCCCGTTACGAACACGAAAATAAGCGTGCGTTTGGTGGGGTGCGCCTTAAAATATTTCATCATTGGGAGAATACCGATTCCGCCGTTTTCTTCCGAGAAGTTGCAGCCGTCGGTGTGGGTGTTTATAATGATTGCCTCGTTCGTGTCGCCGGTGCCTTTAAGGATTGCGTGGAAAGATTCCGTCTTTGCGTTGTCGTCGATATTGCCGACAAGGCGCAACGTTGCGGATTTTTTGTTTTTCGCCGCCGCAAGGACTTTTTTGCCGTTGGTTTCGTTCACCCAAAGCATGGGTACGCCGAGATATCCCAAAATAAAGTTGAGAACCTGACCTTCGACCATTGCGTCGGACATATCTTCCCAGATGCAGATCATGCCTTTCATGCCCGACAGTTTCGCCGCCCAGAACGAGAGCAGCGTTTTGACGAAAGACGTGCTGACGGGGCCGCGGTAACTCTTTTCGATTTCAAGGTTTTCGGGCACGGACGCGCGCTTATTGAATGCGATTTTACTGCTGATTTTTGAAAGGTTTTTGATGCGGCATACCGCAATTTTGCCCCTTGCGCGCTGGAAATCCAACGGGTTGTTGAAAACGGTAACGAGTTTGCCGGTCACGCCTTTTTCGTCGGTGAGTCCGCTGTAAGGGAAGGGGGAAGAAACGTCGATATTTTGTCCGTCGACAGTCAGCGACCAATCCGTCGCTTCCCATTTTTTGAATGTGTATTGCTTGTCGACCACGTCGTAGCCCATTTTTGCGATTTCGTCTTTCAGCCACGCCGTGTAAGCGTTCTGACCTTTCGTACCCGTCAGACGGCTGCCGAAAGAGTTCATCTTTTGCATATTTTCCATCACGCTTTCTTTTGAAGGCAAATCGTTGAGAAAAATTGTCATAAAACCCCTCTTAAAAATAAAATTTGTGGTTATATTATATATTTTCGACGGCGATATGTCAATGAATGACGGGAAAAATCGAATTGAAGAATACCGCATTCGGCGCGCGGGCGCAAAATCGCTTGATTTAGGAAAGATAACAGTGTAAAATATAAAAAACAGGAGATATTATGGCAAATTCATTTTCAAGGTCGGAATTGATTTTAGGGCATGACGCAATGCAAAAACTCGCCGCGGCAAGGGTTGCGGTTTTCGGCGTCGGCGGCGTCGGCGGATACGTTGTGGAAGCGCTTGCAAGGACGGGAATCGGCGCGCTCGATCTCATCGACAACGATACCGTGTGCCTTACCAATCTTAACCGTCAGATAATCGCAACGCACGATACGATAGGGAAGTATAAGGTCGACGTTTTTAAGGAGCGCGTGCACGCGATAAATCCCGATTGCAAGGTCGCGACTTACAAGACGTTTTTCCTGCCCGAAACAGCAGGCTCTTTCGACTTCAAAAACTATGACTACGTCGTGGATGCAATTGATACGGTGGCGGGGAAAATCGCCATAATCGAAAAAGCAAACGAGGCGGGCGTTCCCGTGATTTCGTCGATGGGCGCGGGTAATAAGACGAATCCGACTGCGTTTAAGGTTGCGGATTTGTACGACACGTCCGTGTGTCCCCTTGCAAAAGTGATGCGAAAAGAGTGTAAAAAACGCTCTCTCAAAAACGTGAAAGTCGTGTATTCCACCGAAAAAGCGGTGAAACAAAAATCCGCGCCGGATTCTGACGACGTGAATCCTTGCCGCCGCTCGACGCCGGGCTCGCTTTCTTTCGTTCCGTCGGTCGCGGGACTTATTATCGCCGGCGAAGTGATTAAAGACGTCTCGGGCTACGTCCCTGAATACGACGACTGATTTCAGCGCGACAATTTTACTAATGCGGTTGACAAAATACGCGATAATTGCTATACTTTCAACCGTTGTACAAAGTGGAGGAATATCGAAGCGGTCATAACGAGGCGGTCTTGAAAACCGTTTGGGTGAAAGCCCACGGGGGTTCGAATCCCTCTTCCTCCGCCAATCAAAACCTAAATCGAATACGAAAGTGTTTGGTTTAGGTTTTTCTTTTGCAAAAATTCAGGTTTTATCTGCGTTTTTAGGCTTTTAGAGCGTCAAAGTTGCCGTTTCTTGGGGTTCGTACAGAAGGTTATTTCCTTTCGCTCTACCATCGAAATTCAAGTATTTCAAAGCAAAAACCCGACGTAAGCCTTTTCGGACTTTCAATCGGGTTTTGACATAGATATTAAGTTGTTTCGACTCATTATTGCAAAGCAGCCATATATTTTTTGCGTATACTGTTTTGTCTACGCCAGATTGTCGTGCGGTTGACGTTCAATATTTTGCCTATTTGAAGCATTGTAAATCCTGCCATCAGGATAGAAAGCGTTTCGTACTCTACTGCGGTCAAGTGCATTTTGGATATGAGGCTGTCAAAAGCGGTATAATCATTCTTTTGCTCTTCACCGAGTATTGTTTCGTGTTCGGTTGTAATCTGCTCGTTAAGTTTTGTTGTATTAAGCATGGGGCTTACAAAGTTTTTAGCCAAATATCTGTCGACAACGCTGAAACACGCTTGCTTTATGGTAGTTTTTCTGCCCGTTTTGGTGTAGTAAACGTTGTTAAGTCTTTTGCCCATATGCTGGCAAAGGAACAACATTGCTTCTTGCGCAATATCATATCCGTCGGAATAACGGCTCATATCGTCATTTGCACGGTTTATATCTTTTAACAATCCTTTGTAGAGATTATGCAAGTTTTTACCGCCGCGGACTATTATCGTTTTTATAGCACATAAGGCAATCACTTCGCCCAAACGCTGCACATTTTCAGCAGAGATAACTCTATCGTTATCTAAAACGCCTTTTTGAAACTCTTTCATCTTTTTTACCTCCGAAGTATTTTCTTCGCCTTTCGGCAACAACGGAAGTAGCACCGGGAAAAGATTTTTGTTATATCTACTTACATTGTGCAAGACGGAAGTCAACGAAACAGCAAAAAAATATTACGTTATAATTTGTCTACTAAAGTTTTTCTGTAATATTTTTTGCCGTTTACTCCCGTTTTTCTCTGTGCTACAACGGAAAACCGAAAGGAGAAAAATTCGGAAGTTCGGCAAATTAGATAATAAAAAAAGAATGGTCGCCACCAACCATTCTTCGTGTTTCTATATCAGGAGGCGAAAAGCGTTACTTTCCGTTTACCTCCTTTTCCAGATTTTTGCTTAACTTTGTGCATGTGTAATCATACTCATTGTATTTGTAATACCCAAAATTCATGTCAGGCTCTTTTTCTTGAGCCTCCGTGTTGACATATACCAACTCATTGATAAATAAAGCGTTGTCAAGATTATCTCTAATACTTGCGAAGTTAATCGTTTGTGCTTCAAGATACATATCTTGTTTGTCTTTATAATGATTAACTTGATAACAGATATCATATTTGCTAATATACTCCAGGGGGATGAAGTAATTCTTGAAGTAAGTATTCAGCAATATGCATTTATCTAATAGAGCAGAAACGTCCTCTTTCGTTGGCATATTATAATTTATTGCAACGATTCGAGTTTCCGAGTTTCTATAATCCGTGGACATTGAATAAGAAACATTTTCTTCGTCGAGAAACTTTTCTATAAAATCAATCACAGCGGTATTATCAATGTTTTGTAGCCTTATCAAAACAGAGCCAACCCATCTTGGTTTGTTTTGTATACCTTTTAACTTCTTAAAAAATCGTATACCGGAAGCAGAATCGAAGAAATTTACATCTGTATTCGTTTCCTGTTGGGCATTAGCCGTTTTTGTCGCTCTTTTGATTTCGTAATGATTTTCAACTTTAACGATTTCAAATTTTAGTTTATTTGCAACAAAACAAGGGAATTTATCGGCTTTTTCATCGTTTGTTGAAATGTGACAACAAACCAAATTGTAATCAGCCGTTTTTCCGCCTCGACTTTGAGGAAGAACATGATCAACATTCCAACCATATTCGCTATTGCGGTCATTGTAAGCCCCTTTGGCTATTTCACGTCCGGCAAAATCCTTTACTTTAGTTTCCTTGCCAAAGGTTTTACTCCAAAGACGCATTGCTGTTTCTCGATTGAGATCCATAAATTGAGTTTGTTTCTTTGCCATAATAATTATGGAAAGATACTTTTGCCTCCTATGATAAAGTCAATTCAACAAAATCATTGACTAACCATAGGGTGGCCTATTGCTATAAACCTCAAAGGGCAATCCTCATAAATAGCATTACAGAAGATTAGTTAGTCGGCTTTCTTTGAAAGCAGTAGTTTTATTAAATTGCATACTTATTATACAATAAATTTTATATTTTTTCAATATAATTCATATTAACTTTCGTGATTTGTTGTTAAAATGCCATATTTTTTTAACAATGCGACTTATAGCCGCATTGTTAGCCGAAAATCTTTCAAGCCATAATACTTTTTGTTTTGTATCACATACGGCATTTTAACGTTTTTGTCGTAAAAAGAAAAACCCTGACTTTCGTCAAGGTTTATCGTCTTTGGGGTGTTGTAGATAATTATCATTTTATCGTCATACAACTGAATTTCCTTTATAAAGTAATTTATCAGTTGTAACGGCTCTTTTTCAAGTGCGGATTTGTAATAATCAATTATTTGCTCTTTGGAAAGTCTGAACGCCGTTTGAGATTTTTCAATCGTCAATCGCTTTTCGATGTCGGTCAGTTTTTCTTCGAGTTCTCGCATACGTTTCATTACCGTTGCGCTTTGTCCGCCTAATTCTATGGCTTGCATAATGTTGTTTATCGTGTTCTCGGTTTGGCGTTTCTCTTTTATGAGATTTGTCAGAACCGAGTTTTGTTTTATTCGGCTTTCCTGCACTTGCAGTAAATACGTTGCCGTTTTATCTAATATTTCGGGGCGTTGCATTTGTTCGCATACGTTGTCAAGTACATATTTTTCGAGTATTTCTTTCCTGACTTGCGACTTTTTGCAACCGCTTTGGTGTTTTCGTCCTAAACATTTGTAATAACGTATTTTTTGTCCGTTTTTAGCCGTTCCGCATTCCGCAGAAATAGGACTACCGCAATAACCGCACTTAATTTTATTGCGAAGAAGGTACACAACCTCCACGCTACGGCTTCCGTCTTCTTCCGCACAACTTCAAACAAATCCGTTGGCACTATTTGCGGATACATATTGGTAAACGTTTCGCCGTTGTGGTGATACACTCCCGAATACTTTTCGTTTTTAAGTATGTTGTAAACGGTATTCCTCGCAAACTTCTTGCCACGGTTGAATATGCCTTTTTCGGTTAGCGTTTTAATAATGTCTTTCACATACACTCCGCGAGCATACTGTTCGTAAATAAATCTCACGACTTCGGCTTTTTCTTCGGCTATTACTACTTTATGGTTTTCCACTTTGTAGCCGTAAATTAAATATCCGCCCGTAAAGTTGCCTTTTTGACGTGTTTCGTTCATTCCGCGTTTTACCTTTTGGGAAAGTTCTGCCGAATAGTATTCCGCATAGCCTTCTATCATGCTTTCAAGTATAATTGCCTCGGGGCTGTCGGGAATATATTCGGTAGCGGAAACGACTTTAACGCCGTTGTCTTTAAGCGTTTTCTTGTGTTTCGTGGTTTCGTATTTATTATGCGAAAACCTGTCGAATTTGTAAACGAGTACGATACTGAAATCGTGTTTTTTGCTATCTTCTATCATCTGACGGAAGTCGGGGCGATTGTCGTTAGTACCCGTCATAGCGCGGTCTATATAAGTTCTTAAAATGAGTATGTCGTTGTTTTTCGCATACTCGTTACATACACGAAGTTGTCCCTCTATGGATTGTTCCGTTTGGGTGTCGCTCGAATAACGAGCATAAATAACTCCAGTTTTCAAAATTTGTTACTCCTTTGATTTTATTTTTTAGATTTGTCTTTCGACGGGAACGGAGAAAACGGAAACGAATTAAAATCGTTTTCTTTTATGGCTTACGGCTTTTATCGTCAAGGGTTGCGCCAAGCAATGCACTTTACCCTTGACGAAAAAGTCGTTTTCGTTTAACCTTTCCCGATCCGAAAGACTAATTAGTTGCAATGCGGCAACTGCGCTATAATTTCTTTGCTTACCTTTCCGAGTATTTCACCCTCGTTGATACAGGTGAAGTTATCGAAAAGCAATACCTTGCGGTCGTCAATTCCGAACGTGCATATAACATCTTCGTCCAAAACGTCCGAGCGGAAGTAAGTCGGTAATTTTCCGCCGTAGACTAAACGTTCGCCGGATTTTTCCATATACTTCGTTATGTATTTTGCTGCCTCGGAAATATCGTCCTGCGTGGCAATGTCTTTGAAGTTGTTACGCCCGAATTGTTTCAGAAAGTGCGTGTTTTGGTATGTTGTTTGCATACGGTGGTTGCGGGTATCGTAATCTTTTACTTTTTCCAATGTTCCAATCATTTTGGGGATATGGAATATGCCGTGGAAATGCAGTCTGTTTGTATCGTTGCCACGCTCCCAAACGCCCACGTACTTCCAACCGTTTCTTGCCACCAAGTGTTTGAGAGTGTTGGATAGTTTCGTCCGGAAAGATTCCTCGGTGTGAAGTTCGTTCGAGTAGGTAAAAGTTACGAAAAAATTCCAATCCTGCAAACGCAACTTTCGCATAAGCCTTGCTTTGCGCTTTATGGCGTTGGTGTTCATTCTCTCGGTGTGTTTATCGACGAAAGCGTTTAACTCGGTTTTGTCGGCAAAGTCGTCTTTCAAAGCGGCTTTTATATGAGCCTTACGTGCTCGCTTGGGCAGAGATTGGCTTTCTTTATATGCCGTTTCAAAGCGTTCTTTCGGGTTTTCGGGCGGCGTTACGTTTGCCGTCGATTGTTGTTTCATAGGTTTAACGGCGCGCCTTTTACAGCCTTTTCCGCTCGGAAACGCTCCTTGCGGTATTCCGACGTAATGACCGCCGTCAAAGTAGATTTTCATATTTGCGTAGTTCATAGTTTTTTACTCCTTGTGATTTAGATTTTTTGTGTATGGCGAAAGATAATAAAAAACGGCAGAATACGAAACACCATACAATTTCATACTCTGCCGTTAGTTCGGTTTAATTACAATTCAATTCAGTTTAATTCGGTTAGTTTAAGTCATAAATAGATTTCCGTTCAGTTCCTTTCATTTCGTTTAAGTTATCGCTTTTTTAGCGTTATTTTCTAATTTAATATTTTTCTATTTACTCGGTTTAGTTTATTAGTTTTTTTGCGTGATTTTTCGGCGTTTAAGTCAGGTTTCGTTTTTGTTTTCGGTTTGTGCTTGTTTGTGCAGTTCGACTATCCTTGAAAAGATACTTTCAAAGAAAGTTCGTTTTTCGCCGTCGGTCAACGCCTCTAAATCAGGCTCGCCGACGGCTACGACTTTTGGATTTGTTTGCAGCATTTTTCCGTCCTCCTTTTTTTGAAATAAATTTTATTACCCGAACTCGCAAGATTTTTGCGACTTCGAGAAAATAATATTTCGTAAATACGACAAATTTTGTCGCATTCACAAAAAAGGAATAGAAAAAGGACGTAATACGACCGTAAAATTTCGTACTTCGCCCTTAAAATGCCGCCTCCGACCCTGTTATTCACGGGTGTAATGCTTTTCGCTATCTGTCCCTACGCCGTTTGATAGTTAGTTCGCTCCTGACTTAAAAACTCGGCTTGCTATTCTTGCTATACGCCTTTGACTATTCGATTGCGTTACAACTATACCACGGGAATTTGACAAATACAAGGACATCTATGTGACCGAAATGTACCAAAATGTGATGTCGTTGTAACGTCTACGATTATATCATACGCCAATGAAAAAGCGTGAATGGGTTGAAGTAGGTTTTGCGTGGATTTTTGAGGTTTTCAGGGAGTAAAGTCCTACTCGAAAAGGACTGAAAAAGGAGTTTTGGAGCATAAAAAAGGACGGCGCACAAAACGCCGCCCGAAACAAAACGAAGCGAGAATACTCGGAAGATATAAAAGGAATAAAAACTCAAAATATGCCGCCGTGCGAAGAATTACGGGGCGATTCGCCAAGCGGTTTAGCGGCGAACGCCCCGTTTCGCTCGGCTTTGAGTTTGTCTTTTTATCCGAGTTCAGTGAGTTTGTTTGGCGGGTGCTTGACCGCGACGCGAAGCGTCGCGCTTGTATAAGTCAAGCACCCGCCAAAGTGCCATTTGAATAAAATGCAGTCGTTAAACTTATTGTGATTGAAATTTTCTTATTTGTGTGATATAATGCAAAAGTAAGAATCACAATGCGATTGCAATAGTACAGTCTTCGCTATGCCTATGATAGATTTACGAAATATTTGGAGCATAATCCCTATTTGTTTGCGTTTTTCTATGGAGTGGTGTGCGTGGTAAACTTACAACCCTTTTTACTCTTAAATTATAAAGGATTATAATGTAAAGGAGTAATTTTTATGAAATCAACACACAAAGTAGAAAGATTTGACTATTCAAAAATTGAATCACGTGATGATATGCGATATTTTGGCATTCACCCAAAATCCGGAAGAATCCACATCGACACCAAAAGATATAGAAAAATTTTAGAAGAAGATGGCATAACTGAATTTTTACCGGAAGAAATCTTTGAAAATAGGAGAACTCCGTATTTTATTCCAACGGCTCACAAAAGATCTGATTACAAGTTTAATATTTTCAAAGATCTGATAAACGATTTTAGAAATGAATGGGTGGAAGAATATCGACCTCTATTTCGTTATATTAAAAGTCCAACCGATATTTACAATACTTCAAGGACAAACGGAATAATGATTACATCTTGCGCTGATGATATTGATGAAATAGAGTGCGAGGCTTTTATTTCTGCATTCCGTAGAAGAAATCAATATAAACATGTTATTAAATCCTTGTATTGCGCTTTTATCTCAAAACTCTCCACGGAAATTGATAGAATTACATTGGTAGTTTTGACGGAATTGGGATACAAATCAAAAGACTTTAATTTTAATTCATTTGTTAAATTCTCTGATGGCTTGCAGAATGATAAACAAGGAAAGCGAATTCATGAATTAAATGAATATAATGCATATAATTTACTGCATAAACTCAATAATTTTCTAAAACATAATTCTATTAGAGCATACGAGGATTTAAGAAAATGGTATCCTAAATGTGTCACATATTCAAAGAATTGTTTAACTAGTACGAAATATCAAAATGGCATGTTTGCGGGAGATTGGATAATCATAGATGATGGATATATTGATAATTTATTTGATAAGCTTATTGAGTTTTTTAAGGACTACTGTAGTGAATATCTAAAAGAAGACGTTTCTAGGGCAGAATGGGACTATGATGATTATTTTAGAAGCGTATATAATCGAATTAAAGATTTAACTGTATATTGGGGGATTTGAAAATGAAAAAATTCTTACTATCAATCATTCTTATTGTTTGTTTGCTCTGTATGGTAGGATGTGGGGCAGAAGATAATAACGGCGAAACCAAGACAAAACAAGTTGTGACTTTGACAATAGATAATTATCAAGATTATTTAACAATTGAAACGACTCCTGTAATCGGAGAAGTCTCATCCAGTTATTATAATTACTTTCGTGGCGCACTTTCTTATGCTTATTATGATAACGTAATAATTGCGTATGACTATATTTCAAGCGGTTCAAGTACTACAACGACAGAAAAAACAATAAAGTTGAATGTAGGCGGATGTGGCTGTATTGTTACAAGCAGTTCAAGATATGGAAGAACCAGTTACGAAATAACCAATGTTTCAGGAACAATTACATACTGGATATAGCACTCTTACACGTGGGAAAAAGAACCGCAAATCAACAAAGATTTGCTTGCAATTATTCGCGATTTGGAATATAATATAAGCAAGTTATTTTTGAGGTGATAGTATGCTTAGTTATATGTCCGCAAAAGAAGCCGCGGAAAAATGGAACATTTCGCAAAGGCGCGTTTCCGTTTTGGCTTCCGAAAACAGAATTAACGGCGCAATGATGGTCGGTAATATGTGGATTATTCCGTCAAATGCCGAAAAACCGATTGATAAAAGAACCGTTCGTTATGAAAAATCAAAAACCGTTACGCTTAAACCGTTTGTAAAATGGGTAGGCGGTAAAAGCCAACTCGTCGAGCAAATTGAAAAAATGCTCCCGACAGACGGCGAAAACGTTTTGACAAAATATGCCGAACCTATGGTTGGCGGTGGCGCATTGTTTTTCAGCATACTTTCCAAATATTATTTTGAAGAATTGTATATCAGTGATATAAATGCCGAACTTATAAACGCATATCAAGCCGTTAAAAACGACGTAGATAATCTGATTGCAAAACTTAACGAAATGCAAATGCTGTTTTTGCCTATGGATGAAAATGGCAGAAAATATTTCTACTATACTGTTCGTGAAAGATTCAATTCAACGACATTAACTGAAGAAACCGCAACTGAAAAGGCGGCGCAGTTTATTTTCTTGAATAAAACTTGTTTTAACGGGCTTTATCGCGTAAACAGAAAAGGACAATTTAACGTTCCTATGGGCGCATATAAGAATCCTACTATTTGCGACGATGAAAATTTGCGCAATATACACGAGGCATTGCAAAACGTTACTATCGTATGCGGTGATTATTCGTTGTCAAAATCGTTTATCGATAAAGATACGTTTGTATATCTCGATCCGCCGTATCGCCCGATTTCCGAAACGTCGGGGTTTACTGCTTACAATACCGACGTTTTTGACGATAACGAGCAAATCAGACTATCGAGGTTTATCGACGAAATCAATCTTTCGGGCGCAAAAATTGTTTTAAGTAATTCAGATCCGAAAAATGTAAACGAGGATGATAATTTCTTTGACGACTTATATAAAAACTATAAAATAAATCGTGTTGAAGCAAGCAGAGCAATAAACAGCAAAGGCGATAAACGCGGCAAAATAAACGAATTGCTTATTTGCAACTAAAAGAGAGGTTATTATGGCAGAATTAAAACTATTTAAGGTAAACGGACACGTTGAAGAATTGAAATCTAAAAGCGTAACCATAGAAAAAGAGTTGCAGAACATTATCGAAAAGAATATGCAAGAATTTTTCGGTGTGAGATTTCTTGCTTCGGAATATAGAATAGACAACGGAAGAATGGATTCCATAGGAATCGATGAGAATAATTGTCCCGTTATTTTTGAATACAAGCGTTTTTCAAGTGAAAATGTAATAAATCAAGGTTTGTTTTATTTGAATTGGCTATTGGAACATAAGGCTAATTTCAAGCTTTTAGTTTTAGAAACCTATGGCAATGAAGTTGCAAACAATATCGATTGGTCTATGCCGAGAGTGGTTTGTATTGCAAGCGACTTTAATAAATATGACGAAGAAGCAATTAAACAAATAAATCGTAACGTATCGCTTATTCGTTACAAGCAATACAATAACGATTTGTTGTTGTTTGAATTGCTGAATACAAACACGGTAGCCCCTATTGATAACGAACAGGTTGAGCGTAAAGCATCACAAAATAATGAGAAAACATTTACGGAGCAATATAAAAACGCCCCACAAAAATTCAAAGAACTATATGACGAATTATCCGATTATGCTACGAGTTTAGGCGATGATGTGTCACAAAGCACGTTGAAACTGTATTCAGCATTCAAAAAAATCAAGAATTTCTGCACTATGGAAGTTTATCAGGCAAAAATGTTGATAAATTTCAGGCTTAATCCCGACGAGTACGAATTATCAGACACATTACGCGATATTCGCAATATAGGGCATTGGGGTTGTGGCGATTTGCAGTTAATAATGCGCGATCGCTCCGAAATAGAAAAAGCAAAAGAACTTATTTTGAAAGCATACGAAAATAATTAAGGTGGGAAAACAAATGAAAAGAGATTTTAACAAATGGCTTGATACATTCAGAAGTAGCATTTGCGACTATAAATTCTACGTTGACTTTGAAAAAGTTTACGGTAACATAGAAAATATAAAGGTTGAATTGAACATTCTCAACTCGCTTATCGGTTCAAAAAATATCGAAAACGATTTCAAAAACCTTGTAGCGGAATACCCGAAAGTTTTGAAATGCATTCCTATTTTGCTTGCTGTCCGTAGTCGTGAAATATACGCGATCGACAGCGACGGCGAATATTGGTTTAATTTTGCAAAACAAAATTATTCTATCGACGAATACATAATGTTTATGCGTAAGACGGGCTTATTCTCTCTTATTTCAGAGCATTTGATAAACAATCTCGTAGATTATGTTACAGGCGTAGAAGTCGGGCTTGACAGCAACGGTCGTAAAAATCGCGGCGGTCATTTAATGGAAGATTTGGTAGAATCTTATCTTATCAAAGCCGGACTTGTTAAGGGCGTCGATTATTTCAAAGAAATGTATCTTTCCGACGTTGAAAAGCAATGGAATTTGAACTTGTCGAATATTTCAAATCAAGGCAAAGCGAAAAAGCGGTTCGATTTTGTAGTTAAAAAAGGCGACACCGTCTATGCCGTAGAAACAAACTTCTATTCAAGCGGCGGTTCAAAACTCAACGAGACCGCAAGAAGTTATAAAACCATTGCGCTGGAAGCAAAAGAAATCGACGGGTTTGCTTTCGTTTGGTTTACCGACGGACAAGGTTGGAAATCGGCACGCAACAATTTGGAAGAAACGTTTGACGTTTTGGATAATATGTATTGCATAACCGACCTTGAAAACGGCATTGTAAAGGAACTTTTCAAATAATGACAAAGAAAAATATACCGTTACAGCCCGAAAATTTCGAACTCGAAACGAATACAGTTTGGGCTTTTCCCGATCGCGGGAAATGGGCAACGCACGACGCGAAATACCGTGGAAATTGGTCACCGTATATTCCGAGAAACGTAATTCTGCGTTATTCGAAAGAAAACGACACTGTTTTAGATCAGTTTGTCGGTGGCGGCACTACTGCCGTTGAGGCAAAACTGACAGGTAGAAATTTTATTGGCATTGATATTAACCCTAATGCGCTTGAAATCACAAAAAGCAAATTGAATTTTGAGTGTGAATTTAACCCGACGATAAACATTATGCAGGGCGATGCACGCAATCTTTCGCCTATTGCTGACAATTCAATTGACCTTATTTGTACGCACCCGCCGTATGCCAATATTATTCATTACAGCGAAAATATTGACGGCGATATGTCACTTATGTCGATGAAAGATTTTTTGTTTGAAATCGGCAAAGTCGCAGAAGAATGTTATCGTGTATTGAAAAAGGATAAGTTTTGCGTTATACTTATGGGAGATATTCGCAAAAAAGGCATGGTTCAACCATTAGCGTTTGAAACAATGCGTATTTTTGAAATGGCAGGGTTCAAAACGAAAGAAATTATAATCAAAGAGCAGCACAACTGCAATGCCACGGGCTATTGGAAAACAAACAGCATAAAGTTTAATTTTCTTTTACTCGCCCACGAGTATTTGTTTGTGTTTAAGAAGTAAATATTGTACGTTGGGAGAAAATGTATGAAATGCGGAAATATTGAACATTGGAAAGCCGATAAGTTAAATAGTAATCTGTTGATTTTTTCACAGTTAGTGAATGAGCTGTTATTTGATTATTCTATTCCGTCAAATAAAATTTCAACACTAAATTCTCATTATCTTTGTTATGATGCAATGCTAACCATAACAGACATAGAAGAAAAAGGAGTTCCAGAAGGAACTCTTAAACCAATAGCCGAAGAATTTTATGATGTTTTAAGCAAAGACATTGTTTTCCAAATTAAGAATGAACAACCACTAAAATTTTTTATTAAAAGAACGCCGCAACGTTATGTAGAAGCAAAACCTAACGAGTTAAATTATCAAGAATTAAAACTTATTATTTCTGCAATTCATAACAAGTATTTCAAGGACGACTGGTATTTTAATTCATTAAAAAAAGAAATTGCCGATCGTGTTAAAACCTCCGACGGCAAAGAATGGCAAAATCTATTTAAATTAACTAAAATTTTTTTAACTGAGTTGGTAAACGGAGGATATGACCCTAGATATATTTATGAAACCTTGCACTCGCATTTTTTTAACAAAAAAACGACTGACGATAAAATAAATATTGACAGTTTTTTGGATACATTTAATTTTTCAGAGAGCGATTATACTGTTATTATCAAGGCACCAGTTACAATGGAAAGGGTTTTCTCTTTTTCTAAATCATTTAAAGATGTAAAACAAAACGATTTAAAAGGGGAAAATGGTAATGCTTTTTTTAATTCAAAAAAACGTGAAATTTTTTATAGTTTAACCGTGAAAAGTTATGATAAATATCGCGCCGTATCTTTGGCAAAAAGAAAGATTGAAAGGCTATTATCTCAATATAAGTTGTTTGATCATAAATTCGATATTGAATCAACTTCATTGTTTTACGCTGTCAAAAGCGATATGTTAAAATTATGCACTGTTGATAGTCCCGTTGGGGCAGTTCTAAAGAAAGGTACTTTGTCAAATGAACGAATAGTGAAAAAAATGGAAAATTGTCAAAAGATCACTTCTAAATTGTCAAAAGAAAGAAATTTTCATGATTTACATACATTTAATAAAGCCCTAATTCTACATTCACGCTCAATAGAAAGTGATTCTGAAGAAAATCAACTGTTGGATCTTTGGTCTATATTTGAAACTGTTATTGACATCAATAACAAGCATACTTCTGACCGCATTCAGCAAATATGCTTTATGCTGATTCCGATTTTGAAAAGACGCTATATTTATTCTCTTTTTGAACAGTTGGCTAATGATGTCTATTTATATTCTTCAGAATTATTTAAGGATATTACTGGAAAGAGTCAAGTAAATGACGAAAGTATTAGCGAATTATGTGCTTTTGTTTTGGTTGATTCGTATAAAGATAAAAGAGAGGAGTTTTTGCAAAAAATAAAGCTATTTCCTTTAATGCAAGAACGTATTATTTATTACAATGAGATGTTGTCAACTAAAGAGAAGTGTGCAAGATTTGTAGAAAAACACCTTAATAGAATAAAATGGCAAATAATGAGAATCTATAGGAATAGAAATTTGATAATTCATAATGGAGAAAGAATGCCATATTTAGCACTGCTTATAGAGAATCTTCATTATTACATTGATGATTTTATTGAGTATATTATAGAAGCCTTTTCAAAAGATTTAACATTGTACAATATGGAATTGGATTTATTTATCCAAGAACAAGATTGGCTGAAGTATTTTAACAATAAAAATGAAAGAATCTTAAAGGAAGATATTGTACGCATTTTAAGTTACTAACTATTCGATTTACGTTACTAATGCTCCGCCAACAAAACGGACAAGCATTTTTGCTTGTTCGTTTTGTTTTTCGGTACTTAATAAGAGGGATTCGAACGAGAGCGTTAAGAAAACGACACGGTGCGTCGTTTTTAGCGGCTGCCCGAAGGCTTTTGCAAAGCATAAAAACTGCTGACCAAGGTTGCTTTGCAAAAGACAAGAACGAATCCCTCTTCCTCCGCCACAAAAACCCGACAAATTTTGTCGGGTTTTTTGTTGCTTCGGAAGAGTGATTCTACGCAATAAAATACGGGGACCCCGCGGGATACTGTGTACTCGCGGGGAAAAGGAGCACACAAGCAAAAGAGTGAGCATTATCGCTTGCAATAATGTGATTTCAAAAGCACAGTGTGCGACGCGCACGCGGCTACGCCGCTGAACCCCCTACTACGGGGCTGACCGCAAGCGAAGAGAGAAGCAAGCGCTTGCATTTGCGAAAATCGAGCGCAGCGGACATAGCCAACAACCGGACACGAAGTGTCAAATGCAGGGCATTAGCGCGAAAGCGCGGTTGTTGAGCGTAGACCGAAGGCTTTTGCGAGTAATCACCCTGTCACATCATTAAACGAGTTATTATTTTCACAAAAAAACCGCCTTTTCGGGCGGTTTTGGGTTTTTTGGCGAAAAGAATTTGCGCTTTTTCGATTTGAAAAAGTCAGACGTTGCTTAAAAACGATTTGAGTTTTTCAGACTTCGGATTCAAAAGTATCTCACGGGGATTGCCCCGTTCCGTCAGTATGCCGTTGCACAAAAACAGCACTTCGTCGGCAAGTCTCAACGCCTGATTGACCGAATGAGTTGCAAAGATAACGGTTGGCGAAAACTCGGCGCAATAATTATCGAGCATATTTTCGGCGACCGCCGTTGCGGCAACGTCCATTGCGGACGTAGGCTCGTCAAGAAGAAGGATTTCGTGCTTGTCGGCAAAGACGCGGCACAAAGCCATTCTTTGGGTTTCGCCGCCGGAAAGTTTCAAAGCGTTTTTGTTTTTCAGTTCCCACAAGCCCATATCCCGAATGAGATCGTTGCATCTGTTTTTGTAATACAGGCGCGTATCCCGGCATTTAAGGCGGGGAAGGTCGGGGCAGGCGACGTATACGTTCCGTTTCAGCGACATATCGAAAGCGTAACTTGTCTGGGACATATAACAGATTGTGTTGCCGCCGCTGGCGAAGTCCGTTTCAAAAATCGCGTTTTTGTCTGGTTTTATCAAGCCGCCGATAATTTTGAGCATGGTGGTTTTTCCCGATCCGTTGGAACCGATGACCGCGTAGCGTTTTCCTTTTTCGAAAATCAGTCCGCCGACGTCTAATACGACTTTCCCGTCGTATGTTTTTTTGCAAGACAGATTAAGCATGTTTTCTTCGTTTCAATCCGAATTGTAATAACGCGGCGACGCAATTTACGCACAGGGATATCATCAGAAGAATGAATCCGAGCGCGATCGCCATCGAAAAATCACCCGTGTTGTAATTCAGGGCGATTGCAGTGGTCATAACTCTGGTTTTGTAAAGAATGTTTCCGCCGACAATCTGCACTGCGCCGACTTCCGATATCGCGCGCGCAAAAGCAAACAAATATACCGCGATAAGCTGATACTTGCTTTCGCCGATAATCAAAAAAACTCTCTTGAAAGGATTAGCGCCCATACCTTTTAGCGAGGGGAGAGCGTTTTTGACTATGGGCGAAATTGCCGTTTCGGTCATTCCCGCAACGATTGGCGTAATCAATACTACCTGCGCGATTATCATAAGTTTTACGGAATAAATAAGCCCAAGATTGCCGAAAGGCCCCGTGCCGGAAAATAAAACGTAAACGATAATACCCACGACAACGGGCGGTAATCCCATGAGCGTGCGCATAAACGTTACGACGATTCTTTTCCCGGGGAAATCGTTGAACGCGACAAGAAGCCCGATAAGCGTCCCGAAAAGGAACGCTATTATCGAACTTGAAAACGCCATTTGAAGCGTAGTGTTTATTATGTTGTCAAGCAACGGGTCGTTGTCCTGCATCAACCGCATTGCCTGTTCCCACACGTTATTCAACTATTATCCCTTGTAGATAATGCTTTCGGGGATATCGTTAATATCGTTGGAACCGTCTTTCTTCAACGTTCCACTGGGCCACAATGTAACTTCTTTGTTGTGGGTGCCGCTCTTATCGCCGCGGGATACAAAGAGATGTTTGCCATCGGCAATACTCTTGAATGCGTCTTTAACGGTTGCGGCGGTTGCAGCTTTTGCGGGATCGGTTTTGGGCCCGACAAGTACAAAGTAGTTGTACATGAAAGAAATTCTTTCTGCCTTAAAGCCGTTGACAATGCGTGCGAAACCGGCTTTTACAAATTCGTCTTCTGCTTTTTTGGAGTGAACGAGAATTACGTCGGCGTTGCCGTATTTAGCAGCATTGATTGCGGCGCCCGTGCCTGCCGAAGAGATTTCCCATTTGTAAGTCGGGTTATCCTTTTTGAATTCTTCGTGGAGATATTGCATGAGACCGCTGTCATTTACCGACGTGGTGGTCGAAATGCGAATGGCTGTCCTTTCGTCGTCTGCACTTGCGGTACCTTCCGCAGGAGTCTCAGCCTTGTATTCTTTCTCGTCGATGAGAGTGAAAAGGCTTGCACCATATTTTGCTTTACCGTATTCGGCAATTAAGCCCCTTGCTTTCTCGCCGGTCATCCAGTTGATGAAGACATTGGCGGCTTCCGTGTTTATTACAACGCCGGATTTGGGTTGACCGGTAACGGAATCAACGAACGGAGCGTCGGGTTTGACAGCAATCATCGAGTAGGTGTTTTTAAGGTCGTTGTCAGACTCTTTAAGAATTTCGAGATTGGGAATCTTATCCCCGTCGGGGTTGTTTTTGTACGAAAGGAACGTTGCTTTGTCGGTAAGGACGTAAGCGTTTTTCTCGTTCGCGATATTCAGACATGCGCCCATGCCTTGTCCCGCGGAAATGTACCAACCGGGCTCTTTACCCTTATCCTTGTTGCAGGCAACGAGCGCCAGGGACGTGAAAGCGATTACCAGCACCAGAAGCAGTGCAAGCAGTTTTTTGTTTTGTTTCATTAAGTTTTCCTCCTTTCCTCAATGGGAGGCACGTCCGTTTTCAGACGTACCCTATCGTTTCGTACTCCATGGCGGGCGCTGTAGGCGTACGAAATCGGATCAATTTTATTGTTACATAAGATTCCGGGCTTGTCAACAGTAATTTTTTATATAATTTTTGAACAAAATTGGCGAAAATGTAAGGATTTTGCGTAAAAAATTGGCGAAAAAAGATATAGACAACTGTTCAAGAATGTGGTAACATATATTTATAACATACATACACATAACATTACGCAAATGTAGTTTCGACACAAGAGGGAGGAAAATTATGTATCGAATCGATAAGGGCAAATGCGCGGATTGTGGATATTGCAACTATGTGTGTCCGTTTCAAAGTTTAATTCACAACATCGAAGAAAAAGCATGGGAAATCGACCGCGAAAAGTGTAAGGAATGCGGTCAGTGTTACGACGCGTGCATCACGAAAGCCGTTTTGTGCGACGACGACCAGAAAAGGGTGGAAACAATTTTCATCAACGACAACTGCATAGGTTGTTCTTTGTGCAAGCGTGCGTGTCCTGCGGACGCGATTTCCGGCGTCATCAAACAAAAATTCAACATCGACGAAAAATTGTGCATCAAGTGCGGCTTTTGTCTGACGAAATGTAAAAAAGAAGCGATAACGGCAACTTATCGCAACGTACACGGGGGTGAATTATGAGCACGAAATACTGCGGTTATTGCGGGAAAGTTTTGAAAGTCAACCTGACCGACCGAAGCGTTTCGGAGTATCCTTTTTCGGATAAGGACAGGGAAAAATATCTGGGCGGCAAAATAATGGCTGCCAAAATCATCGCAGATCATATCAAAGGGAAAATCGACCCGCTGTCGGAAGAAAACGTCATCGTCGTGACGACGGGACCGCTGAACGCGCTCGGCGCGCCGTGCTCGTCAAGGTTCAACACGTCGACGATTTCGCCGCTTACGGGGTATTATACGTCGTCAAACTGTGGCGGTAACTTCGGCATGTCGCTGAAACGCGCCGGCTACGACGCCCTTATTATCACAGGTAAAAGCGAAGAAAAAGTTTATCTTAAAGTAACTGCGGGCGGCGTCGAGTTCAAGGACGCGACTCCGTATTGGGGTATGAAAACCGGCGAGGCACAGGAGCAAATCCCCGACAAAGGGGAAAAGTTCGTCATCGGTCCCGCGGGTGAAAACCTTGTGAGATACGCCTGCGTCGTCAGCAACGAAAGGGCGTCGGGCAGAGGCGGCGTCGGCGCGGTCTTCGGCTCCAAAAACCTGAAAGGTATCGTTGCGGACGGCCACGTTACGCCGAAAATCTTCAACGAAGAAAAATATAAAACCAACAACGAAAAGTGGACGAAACGTCTGCGTATACATCCCACCACGGGCGTTCAGTTGCCCGAACTCGGCACGGCGGGACTCGTTTCCACAATGAACGCCAAAAACCTGCTTGCGACCAACAACTACCGCAGCGGAAAATACGATAAGTTTGAGGACGTTTGCGGCGAAACTCTGAAAGAAGATTACCTTGTCAGAAACAGCGGCTGCGTAACTTGTCCGATACGGTGCGCGCGCGTCGTTAAAGTCGAAGGCAAGGAAGTCAAAGGTCCGGAAGTCGAAACGCTGGGGCTTTTCGGTCCGAACATACTCAACAACAACATGCAAAGCATTCTCGACCTGAACTATGAGATGGACGAACTCGGCATAGATACCATTTCCTGCGGAAATACCATTTCGTTTGCGATGGAACTGAACGAAAAAGGCATGTGGAAAAACGATCTCGAATTCGGCAAAATCGACAATGTCGGGAAGGTTATCGAAGATATCGCGTATCGCCGCGGCATCGGCGACGACCTTGCTGAAGGCAGTATGCGCCTTGCCGAAAAGTACGGCGGACACGAATTCGCAATGAACGCGAAGGGTATGGAACTTGCCGCGTACGAACCGCGCGGGGCTGTCGGACAGGGGCTCGGATACGCCGTTGCGAACAGGGGCGGCTGCCACCTTAACGGCGGTTACCTTGTCGTTCTGGAAGGGCTGGGGCTTTCCGTCAATCCTTATACCACGCACGGAAAAGGCGTGTTGTGTGCCATGTTCCAGGATCTTATGGAAGCGTGCAGCGCAGGCGGAAACTGTCTGTTCACGACCTATGCGTTTTTCCCGACTTTCCTTATGAGCAAGCCCAACAGCATAGTTACGCGCATCGTCAATAAGGTGATGACCGAACTCGGCCTTGTAATCAAACTTTTGTTGCGCGTGCCGACTGCGATCGCGATGCATATGCCGTTTGAAATGCTGCCGCATACAAAAGCGATTTATTACGCGACGGGTATGAAAATGAACTTCGGAAAGTTCCTCAGAATCGGCGAAAGAGGATATAACCTTGAAAGACTTATCGACATAAAACTCGGCGTAAGCGAAAAGGACGACGATTTGCCCGAAAGACTTAAAAACGAATTGCAGATCGCAACGAATCCGAAAAGTAAAGTGCCTCTTGACAAACTTCGCGCGAAATATTACAAGGCGCGTTTCTGGGACGAACACGGTCGCCCGACCAAAAAACTTATCAAAAGGCTTGGCTTGGAGGACGTATTATGATTGAAGTAAAGTTTTTCGGTACGGCAAGAGTTAAATTTCAGGTAAGATCCATCGAGGTCGAGGCAAACGACGTTAAAGAACTCATAAGCGTCGTTGCGGAAAGATTCTGCATCCGCGAAAAAGAAGTAAAACAGTTTCTGATTTACGTCAACGACGTGAATATCGCGTCGCTGAAAATGTACAAAACAAAATTGAAAGACGGCGATAAGGTAATGTTTTTGTCGCCCGCATCGGGGGGATAATGCAAGGACTCGGCGGCAGAGTATTGGTCATAGGCTGCGGAGGACTCGGCGGCTACGTTGCCGAGGAGTTGGCGCGGCTTAACGTCGATTATCTTATCCTTGTCGACGGCGACTATTATACCGAAAGCAATATGAACAGACAAATCGGCGCGCTGTTTTCCACGCTCGGCAAGAACAAAGCCGAAGTGATGCTTTCCCGTGTGAGAGATATCAGCAAAACCCACGTGAAAAGCGTGCCCAACGACTTCACGAGATACAACGCTTATCTTATCGACGAGGTCGATATCGTCGTGGACTGCGTGGATAATATCGAAACGCGGCTGCTTATCGAAGAAGAGTGCGAGAAACGCAAAAAAGTTCTGATTCACGGCGCGGTCGACGGGATTATGGGACAATGTATGATCTGCTATCCCGGCGAAAGAAGACTGTCGAAAATGTACAGAAAATCCAAGGACGTTCCGCACAAGACTTATTCCTTCGTCGTGGCGCTGGTTGCTTCGATTCAGGTCGCGCTTGTTTATTCCGTGCTGAAACACGAGGACGAAGATACGAAAGGAAAATTGTTTATGCTGGATCTTGGCGTAATGGAAACAAGGGTGGTGAAACTATGATGAAAACGGTTGCGGTGCTTGTCGCGAGCGACAGCTGTTTCAATGGTGAAAGAGAAGATAAAAGCGGCAAAGCGATTGTCGAAATTATGAAAGCGGCAAATTACAAAATCGAAAGTTATGACGTCGTTTCCGATGATTTAACTGCCATTTCTGCAAAATTGAACGAATACGTTAATCGTGAAATCAATCTTGTTCTGACAACGGGCGGCACGGGCTTTTCGCCACGCGACAATATGCCGGAAGCCACAAAAGCCGTGATCGACAGGGAAGCGCCCGGGATTGCGGAAGCCATAAGATTTTCGTCGTTTGCAATCACGAAAAAGGCGATGTTGTCACGCGCCGTGTCGGGCATCAAGGATAAAACCCTTATCATAAATCTGCCGGGTTCCGAAAAGGCGGTCAGGGAAAGTATCGACGTGATATTGTCGCCTGTCGAACACGGGCTCGATATTCTTTTGGGACTTGCACACAACTGCGGCGAAAACGTAAAATGAAGTTTTTTAAGGTTCTGGACACCAAAGAAGCAAAAAAAATCGTAAAAGATAATATTGAAGCGGCGGCGTTGAAAGTAACGTCGCGAAAAACGTCGGACGCGGTCGGATATACCGTTTCCGACGACGTTTTCAGTGCCGAAAAATATCCGCCGTACAACCGCTCCACCGTGGACGGATATGCAGTTTTTTCGGGCGACGTCGCATGCGCGGGTTCGTCCGTTCCGGCGGTAATGAAAATAACAGGGCGCGTGCGTATCGGCGAAAAGCCCGGCGTTTGTGTGAAAAGCGGCGACTGCGTTGCGATACCCACGGGCGGCGTTGTACCCGACGGCGCGAACGCGGTCGTAATGATCGAGGACGTTGAAGTACTGAACGACGAAATCGCGGTGTATCGTCCCGTGAAACCGTGGGAAAACGTCATTCGTTGCGGCGAAGAACTTGACAAAGGCTCAATCGTGATGAACAGGGGCAGCGTAATTACGCCCGTTGCGGCGGGGGCTCTTGCGGGGCTCGGGATATGGCGCGTCGACGTTTTCGACGGCATTAAAATTTCGGTAATTTCGACGGGTGACGAACTCGTTGACGTATCGAGCGACGCGTCGGACGGAAAAATCCGCGACGTCAACACGACTCTTTTGTCCGCGTCAATCAAAAAAGACGGCTTTGACCTTGTCTTTACCGCGCGCACGAAAGACGACGAAAACGAAATCAGAAACGCAGTAAGCACCGCCGTTTCAAAAAGCGACGTCGTGTTGATAAGCGGCGGCAGTTCCGTCGGCGCGAAAGACTTTACCGAAAGGGTGCTTTCCGACGGCGAAATCCTTATGCACGGGCTTGCAATGAAACCCGGGAAACCGACCATTCTTGCAAAAATCGACAAAACCCTTGTCGTGGGATTGCCCGGGAATCCGTACGCCGCATATATGGTTTACAATGAAATAATTTCAACCGTCGTGAAAGAAATCAGGGGACAAAAGGAGAAAACGCTGGATTGCTTTTCGGCGTGCAATTTTCCGTCCGTGCCGGGACGTACGACGCTGCAACTCGTGAACGTCGCTTTTGACGGGACAAGGTACGTCGCGACGCCCGTATTTTTGAAGTCCGCAAACCTCATCACCGCGATGAGCGCGAACGGTTACGTCAGAATCTCAAAGGACGAGGAGGGCATTTATAAGGACGCCCCGCTCAAAGTCATACCGCTTGAATTATGAGAAACGTTTATATCGAAAACAAAAGTCTGGACGAAACGCTGGAAACGTATTTGTCTTTTGTGAAACCCGTCGGGGAAGAGGAAATAAAAACCATCGACGCCGCGGGCAGGATAACGGCGGAAGCCGTGTTCGCAAAAGTGTGCGATCCGTGCTATAACGCGTCGGCAATGGACGGAATCGCGGTGCGCTCCGAAGACACCGTGGAAGCGAGCGAACTCAACCCCGTAACCCTTAAAAAGGACGAGTTCGAATACGTCAACACGGGCGGCGTGATAAAACCGTCGTACGACAGTGTGATAATGATTGAAAACGTCGTCGCGGACGGCGAAAACGTGATAATCAACGCCTCGTCGCATCCGTGGCAGCATATACGCGCCGTCGGCGAAACCGTCGTTGCGAACGAGATGGTCATCCCGTCAAAAAGGAAAATCCGCGCCATAGATATCGGCGCGATTCTCGCGTCGGGAAACGAAACCGTTACCGTCAGAAAAAAACCGAAAGTCGCGATTATCCCCACCGGCGACGAAATGGTGGAACACGTGAAAGACGTGCGCGTCGGGAAACTTATCGAAAGCAACAGCCGCGTTTTTTGCGCGCTGATTGACGAATACGGCGGAATACCCGACAGATTCGACGTCGTGCGCGACGATGAAACCCTGATTGAAAACGCATTGAAAAACGCCGTAAAAAACCACGACGTCGTGCTTATCAACGCGGGTTCTTCGGCAGGCACGAAAGATTTTACGAAAAAAATTATCGGGCATCTCGGCACGGTTGTCGCGCACGGGCTTGCAATAAAACCCGGGAAGCCGACGGTGCTTGGTATAATCGACGATAAACCCGTCATCGGCGTGCCGGGATATCCCGTTTCCGCATACACGGTGATGGATAAGGTCGTGAAACCCGTGATTGAAAAAATGACCTGCACTCCGCCGACGAAAAGGCAATACGTCACGGCAACGCTCACAAAGCGCGTCGTATCGTCGCTGAAAAGCCGCGAGTTTTTGCGGGTTGCGCTTGGGTTCATCGACGGTAAATACTTCGCAACGCCCCTTGAAAGGGGAGCCGCCGCGATTATGAGTATGGTCAAAGCCGACGGCATCGTCGATATCGACAGAAACGTCGAAGGTATCGATTCCGGCGAAGAAGTCAGGGTTGAACTTTTAAGCGACCTTGACAGCATAAAAAGAAAACTCGTGATTATCGGCAGCCACGACGTGGCAATCGATATTATCGGCGATACGATCCCCGTCGTGTCGGCGCACGTCGGAAGTATGGGCGGGATTTTCGCAATGAAAAACGACGCGTGCCATATTGCGCCTATTCATCTTCTTGACGCGGAAACGGGGGAATACAACGTCCCGTTCGTCAAAAAATACTTCGGCGAGGGAACGATGGCGATAATCAAAGGGCTGGGGCGCACGCAAGGACTTATGGTTCGTCGCGGCGACGATAGAATTAAATCCGTTGACGACCTTAAATGCGGCAGATTTTCCTTTGCAAACCGACAAAGCGGCGCGGGCACGCGACTCCTGTTTGATTATCTCCTGAAAAAAAGCGGAATAAGCAAGGACGAGGTCAACGGCTACGAAAAAGAATTCGTCACGCATCTTGCGGTTGCGTGCGCGGTGCAGAACGGCGTGTTTGACTGCGGTCTCGGCGTGGAGTCGGCGGCAAACGCAATGGGGCTTGACTTTATCCCCGTCGGGCAGGAAAGTTACGACTTCCTTGTGAAAAAATCAATGCTTCAAAACGAAGAAATCAAAAACTTCATAAGAGTTTTGAAAAGCGACGATTTCAGGAAAAAAACGGCTGCGCTCGGCGGCTATACGTTCGACAAAACAGGGGAAATTATTTTGGTATGAAAGACGCGTTTTCACGGACAATCGATTATATGCGTGTATCGCTGACCGACAGATGCAACTATCGGTGCGTGTACTGCATGGACGAATGCGGCGTCGAAAAAAAGTCGCACAACGACATTCTGTCTTTTGAAGACGTAATGACGATAATCAGGGCGTTTCATAACCTTGGCGGAAAGAAGGTGCGCTTCACAGGGGGCGAGCCGCTTCTGAGGAAAAACGCCGCGGATTTAATTTGTTCGGTAAAAAAAGAATTGCCCGACCTTTGCATCGGATTGACGACAAACGGTGTTTATCTTCCGAAATATATTGATAAACTGTCGGATTGCATTGACGGGCTTAACGTGAGTATCGATTCGCTCAGCGACGAAATTTACAATAAAATCACGCGAGGCGGCAACCTCGAATGTGCGATACAAGGAATTTCGGCGGCGAAAAACAGCGGCATTAAAAATATCAAAGTCAACGCCGTTTTAATGAAGGGCGTGAACGACGACGTGAGCGCGTTTTCGGAATTTGCAAAAAAACACGACGTAAAAGTCAGGTTCATCGAAATGATGCCGATAATGAACGAGCATGCGTTTCATAAGTATTTTCTGCCGGCGGATATTTTCGTGAAAGAAAACGATATGACGTTTCTTCGCAGCGAAAACAAGGTTGACGTTTATATGACGAAAGACGGCGTCGAAATCGGCATAATCGCCGCGCTTCAAAACAAGTTCTGTTCGTCGTGCAATCGCATCAGGCTGACCGCCGACGGCAAGATTTTACCGTGCTTGCATCACGACGTTTTTGTCGACGTAAAGCCGTATCTTGCCGACGGGAACGTCGAGGACGCAATCCTGAAAGCGGTGGAAATCAAACCGCGGGAACACCTTATCGAAATGGGTGTGCTTCAAAAAATCAATATGTACGGAATCGGAGGGTAATATGGAACTGAGTCACGTTGACGAAAACGGCGCGAAAATGGTTGACGTCGGGGAGAAATCGGCGACAAAACGCACTGCCGTCGCGCGCGGGGAAATCAAAACGAATCCCGAAACGATAATTCTTCTGACAAACAAAGAAACGCCGAAGGGCGACGTCCTGAACACGGCGAGAGTTGCGGGAATTATGGCGGCAAAAAACACGTCGTCGCTTATCCCGATGTGCCATAACGTCCCCCTTGACAACGTAAAAATCGAGTTTGAAATCGGGCGCGACAATGTACTCGTCACGGCAACCGCCGTCGCAACGTACAAAACCGGAGTCGAGATGGAAGCGCTTGTCGCGGTGAGCGTCGCAAGCCTTACGATATACGATATGCTGAAAGCCGTCGATAAAAGTATGCTGATCGGCGAGATTTGCCTTTTGAAAAAAGAAGGCGGAAAAAGCGGAATTTACGAGAGGGTGTAATATGGCAAAAGTTGTTGCGGTAAACGTAAGCGAGAAAAAAGGAACAATCAAACACGCAGTCGAAGAGGTCGAAATGAAGGAAGATTTCGGCATCGTCGGGGATTCTCACGCCGAACAAGGCAGTATCCGACAGATAAGTCTTCTTGGCATCGAAAGTATCAACAAAATGAAAGAATACGGCATCGGGCTTTGCGTCGGAAAATTTGCCGAAAACGTGACGACGGAAGGGATTTGTTTGTACGAACTGCCCGTCGGAACAAAACTGAAAATCGGCGAAACACTCCACGAAGTAACGCAAATCGGCAAAAAATGCCACGCCGGCGACGGGTGCGAAATCGCGAAACTCACAGGAAAGTGCATTATGCCGAAAGAAGGAATATTCACGCGCGTGCTGAAAGGCGGCATCGTGCGCGCAGGCGACGAAATCGTCATTGAAAAATAAGCGACATTAAAACTTATAAAAACAAAACAAGCGGTTTATGCCGCTTGTTTTTTTGTTAAATATGGTTTTTTGCAAATTATCGGGAAATTGTGACCATTTTTATCGTGTTGGTATTGCCCGATTTTTCGCCCGCCGTACCTGCGGTTATTACAATCGAATCGCCGGAACGCAACGACGGCATATTGTTTATCGCAGCCTTTTCCGCCTCGTAAAACAGAACGTCGGTGGAGTTGTAGTGCGCGCTCATGACGGGAAGAACGCCCCAGGACAAAGCAAGTTTATACCACACCGCCTTGTCGGTTGCCATGCCGATAATATCCATCGGCGCGCGGAAGCGGGAAACCATACGGACGGTCGTGCCCGAATTTGACGTGACGACGATTGCTTTCGCGTCGATGTCAATTGCCATACCGCACGTTGCGTGCGACACCGCGTCCGCCTTGTTTTTGATTTTGAAATGGCTGTCGTGGAAGCGCGAAACGTAGTCGATGTGACGTTCCGTTTCTTCGACGATATCCGACATTATACGCACCGTTTCGACGGGGTACTTGCCCGCCGCCGATTCGCCCGACAGCATAACCGCGCTCGTGCCGTCGTAAACGGCGTTTGCAACGTCCGAAATCTCCGCGCGGGTGGGGCGGGGGTTCTGGATCATGGATTCCAGCATTTCGGTTGCGGTGATAACGCGCTTTCCGAGAAGGCGGCATTTCGTGATAAGATATTTCTGGACGGCGGGTACTTCGGCAAACGGGATTTCCACGCCCAAGTCGCCGCGCCCGATCATAATTCCTTCGCACTCCGAACAAATATCCTCGATATTTTCAATGCCGCTGCGGTTTTCGATTTTTGCGATTATATCTATATTTTT
>ENA-ORPD01000597-ORPD01000597.1-human-gut-metagenome-genome-assembly--contig:-NODE-597-length-35563-cov-4.454545_pt1 | contig 35563 bp, 27 predicted proteins | sample MGYA00242143_ERZ509076 | MGnify/ENA primary metagenome ERZ509076 (study PRJEB26280, sample SAMEA2338706) | human gut metagenome | biome: human gut; feature: human-associated habitat; material: faeces... | reverse complement strand
TAAAAACAGAAAGCCCTGATAATCAGGTGATTATCAGGGCTTATTCGTACCCAGAGCCGGGATCGAACCGGCATGGAAGTGAATCCACTGGTGTTTGAGACCAGCGCGTCTACCAATTCCGCCATCTGGGCATTTTTGATTAACCTTTTAGCTTTAGCAGTAGGTTTGTTTCTCAAATGCGTTGCAAAGGTACAGCTTTTTTTTAAACCCGCAAGCGTTTGGGTAAAAATTTTCAAATATTTTTTTCACAGTGGGAATATGTATGGGATTGTTTCGCATAGAAAGATTATTTCGTTACATTTGTAAACGTATAATCATAATAACAGCCAATATCATGAAAGATAATTATTGCGTCATCATGGGAGGCGGAATCGGTAGCCGTTTCTGGCCTTTCAGTAGAGAAAGTTACCCAAAGCAATTCCTTGATTTTTTTGGGAGCGGACGGTCTTTACTGCAAATGACATTTGATCGCTTCGCAAAAATCATCCCTACTGAAAATATATACATCGTTACCAACGAATCTTATGCGGACTTAATCAAGGAGCAGTTGCCGGAATTAGCGGAAGAACAAATACTTTTGGAACCGGCTCGTCGCAATACAGCCCCTTGTATCGCTTATGCGGCTTACCATATTAAGGCATGCAATCCGGAAGCCAATATTGTCGTAGCCCCTTCCGACCATCTGATCTTAAAAGAGGATGTTTTCTTGAGGGACGTTCAAAAAGCGTTGGATTTCGTGAAGAGAAACCGTGCGTTGGTCACCTTGGGCATCAAGCCTAGCCGCCCGGAAACAGGATACGGATATATCCAAAGCAGTGATACGGTAGTAGATGATTTCACCAAGGTGAAGACCTTTACTGAAAAACCGGATCTCGAGTTGGCAAAGGTATTTATGGAAAGTGGAGAATTCTTCTGGAATTCAGGCTTGTTCGTCTGGAACGTGAATACGATCTTGGAAGCGTTCTCTAAATATCTCCCGGATATCAGCAGCCGTTTCGATCTAGGTAAGGATAAATTTAATACCCCGGAAGAAAAAGCGTTCATCCAAGAGAATTTCCCTTATTGCCTAAATATATCCATCGACTACGGTATCATGGAGAAAGCACACAACGTATATATGCTATGTGTAGATTTCGGTTGGGCCGACCTCGGTAGCTGGGGATCTTTGTTCGACCTAGCGAATAAAGACGAAAATGAGAACGCAGTATTGAAAAATAACGAGGCAATGCTATACGAATGCTCCGGCAATGTGATCGCATTAAATAACCCGAAACGTCTAGCCGTTATCCAAGGGCTAAAAGATTGCATCGTGGCCGAGTCTGGAAACGTATTATTGATTTGTAAGAAGGATGACGAACAACGTATCAAACAATTCGTAGCCGACGCTAAAATCAAATACGGAAAAGAATACAACTAATTAAGAAGTGAGAATTGAGAATTATCGGCAAGCGGTATTCATTCTCAATTCTCAATTTTCAACTTCTTAGCAAGATATCGTACAGGATACCACGCAGCCAAAAAGCCTATCGTTAATACCGTTACAAAGACTGTTATTATATCGACCGGGACTACACGTACCGGATAAGCCTCTATAATAAACGCTCCGGCAGCTTCCCCTAGTTTTATAAAGCCAAACTCTTGTTGTAGCAAGCAAAGTACAACCCCGATCAAGACTCCGATCAAAGCTCCAAAACCGGAGATCATCCAGCCTTCAAACAAGAAAATCCGACGGATCAGACTGTCATCAGCCCCCATATTACGCAGTGTGCTCACATCCTCCTGTTTCTCGATCATCAACATGGATAAAGAACCCACCACGTTGAATAAGGCGATCGCCAATATAAAAGTAAGGATCAAGAAGGTCATCCATTTCTCGACTTGCATCATCTTGAAAGAAGCCTCTTGTTGCTCAAAACGGTCTTGCACGATATATTGATCACCTAGGATACGTTGAATCTCTTTCTTTACCGGAGCGATATCCCCGCTATCTTTCACCTTCAATTCCACCGCTGTCACTTCTTTATCATAATTAAATAAAGAACGGGCCAATGACAAAGGCACGATCATATATGAATCATCGTAAACCTGTTGGTCCGTACGAAAGACAGCACCGATATAAGCATATTCCAAATTGAAAGAAGAAGCCGGATTCGCCATGTTCACCTTCTCCTCCCGCTTCGGAGCGTAGATCTCTAGCGGAGAGACGAAGCCAGCGTTTATTCCTAGCGAGAAAGCCAATCCGATCCCCATATTCGCATAATTCGCCACCTCGTCATTCAGAAGGAACTTTCCATCGATCAAGATACTATCGATCTGCGCCAGTTTCTCATATTGCTCGTCTACACCTTTCAAGGTAGCTACACCCTGACGATCTCGATAACGGACCAAGGCATTGTCCTGCAATACCTCACTAAAACAAACAATGCCGGGCAATTCCCTCACCTTACGTATCTCTTCCGAGGTCGGGTCGAAAACCTTCCCTTTCCGGGGCATGATCTTCAACTCCGGATCAAAATTGCTGAAGAGAGAAGATACCAAATCGTTGAAACCATTATAGACCGACAAGGCGCATACTAAGGCGATCGTGGCGACAACAACCCCGCATACCGATACCATCGATATGATATTTATGGCATTGTGCGACTTCTTCGAAAAGAGATATCGCCGGGCTATATAGAACGGAAGATTCAAGGCTCCTCTGATTACTTATGCAAAAGATTGTCGATATTCTCGATATAATCCAATGAATCGTCTATAAAGAAGCTCAATTCAGGAATCTTACGAACCTGCAAACGAATACGTTGCCCCAAATCAAAACGGATCGCTTTCGTATTGCTCCGTATAGCCTCCAATAGCTCTTGCGATTTATCCGACGGGAAAATGCTTAAATAAGCTCTCGCCACACTTAAATCCGGACTTACACGAACTACGCTGACAGAGACCAATACGCCATGCATTCCTTGCGTCTGCTTCTGAAATATATCACTCAACTCCTTCTGAAGAAGGCGTTCGATCTTTTGTAATCTAGTACTTTCCATACGCTTTATTATTTACTTTTTCCAGATCATCGTCAAGCCGTCACGTAAAGGGAGGATCACCTTCTCTACCCGATCGTCTTGCTTAACCTTTTCATTAAAAACCAGTATTCCCTTCGTTTGTTTATCGGAAGGATGCACTTCTTCTACCACTTTACCGTCCCAAAGCGTATTATCCGCGAGAATCAAGCCGCCCGGACGGACCATCGGGAATACCAAATCATAATACTCGGAATACAGGCGTTTGTCGGCATCGATAAAAACCATATCAAACGTCTCATCCAAACGGGGGATAATCTCCATCGCATCCCCAAAATGGACTTTTATCTTGTCCTTATGTAGCGAGCAGGAAAGATATTTCATGATAAAATCCTCCATCTCGTCATTGATCTCGATCGTATGGATCAACGCCCCCTCTTCCATGCCTTCCGCCATACACAAAGTGGCATAAGACGTATAAGTCCCGATCTCCAAGACTCTTCTCGGACGAATCATCCGGCAAAACATCTTCAATATCCTACCCTGCAAATGCCCGGATAGCATACGCGGACGGAGAAGGTTCACATTGGCGTCGCGATTCAACGCCGACAGCAAATCCCCTTCTTCATCTATATGAGAAAGAATATACGCATCAATCTCGCCCGTAAACATTCCTCTTACTCTTTAAAAGTAGGCAACTGATATTGCGTGCCGGCATCCAGCACCTTTCCTACGTTGTTAATCTCCAAAAAGCTGGTACCGCCACCTTCGCCGAAGCTACCGCTCAAATACGCTACCATATCGTTGCGAGTGATACGTCCGCTATGGATCAGCTGGTTCAACGCATCATAGAAATATCCCCTACGACTGTCGTTGTACGGCTGATGAACCGCCCATACCCCATAAGAAAGACCCAACATACGCATCACACGAGGATTATAGCATATAGCGAACACAGTAGAGGTTCCGCGGAAAGCGGCCAGATAACGTGCCGTACGACCCGTATAACTATCCGTGATAATCGCCTTCACATGTAATTTAGAAGAAGACTTAACGGCTTGTTTCGCCAAGAAAGAAGTCACGTCTAAATCATTCCCCTCGATCGGCACACGGATATCATTCGCGGAAAGCTTAGTCTTCTCGGCTTCACGAACCACTTTCGTCATGGTCTGTACCGCCTCGATCGGATATTTTCCATAAGCCGTCTCACCGCTTAACATCAAAGCATCCGTACGATAATAAATAGCGTTGGCGATATCCGTAACCTCGGCACGAGTAGGGCGAGGATTATTAATCATGGAATGAAGCATTTGCGTAGCCACGATAACCGGCTTCTTCACCTCCACGCATTTACGGATCAGCATACGCTGGATACCCGGGATCTTCTCGGCCGGAACCTCGATACCCAAGTCACCACGAGCGATCATGACGCCATAAGCCACTTCCAAAATCTCCTCGATATTGTCTACGCCCTCTTGATTCTCGATCTTAGCGATAATCTTGATAGGGCTGTTATGCTCGTCCAAGATACGTTGGATATCCAATACATCCTGTTTGTTGCGAACAAATGAGTGAGCGATAAAATCGAGATCATGATCGATCGCCCAAAGGATATTATTACGGTCTTTCTCAGTCAACGAAGGCAAATTGATACGTACGCCCGGCACATTCACGCTCTTGCGGCTACCTAGCGTAGCGTCATTCTGGATCTCGCAAAGCAAACAATCGCCGGATTTCCCGGTAACCTTCATTTCCAGATCACCATCATCGATAAGGATGTCGCTACCAATCGCCAAGTCGTTCACGAAATTCTTATATGACACACAAATACAATCATGCGAAGTTTCCTGATCGGGATTACCGATTACCTTCACGATCTCTCCAGTCTTGAAAGGGATCGGTTCCTTGTTTACTGTCGTCGTGGTACGTACTTCCGGCCCCTTTGTATCCATCAAGATACCGATACGGTCGGATACGGTACGGACGTTATTTACCACACGGGTCAACCCCTCTTCCATCATGTGAGCCGTATTCAGGCGCACCACATTCATTCCCGCTTTATATAACGCCTCAACGAACGCAACGTCGCAGCGCTGGTCGGAAACTGTAGCAACAATCTTCGTATGCTTTAACATATACCTTAAATTATTATAACCTAATTATTAATTCTATTTGATAACCTTCTAAACCTTCTATCACATAAACGATTCGATCGCCAACCGATACGAATCCAGCCCAAACCCAAGAATCACTCCCCTGCATGCCGCCGATATCATCGACACATGACGAAACGATTCACGGGCATGCACATTCGAGATATGCACTTCCACGACTGGCGTAGTAACCGCCTTGATAGCATCGTGCAACGCAATGGAAGTATGCGTATAAGCGCCGGCGTTCAATACGATACCGTCATATTCAAAACCCACCTCATGGATCTTGTTAATTATCTCTCCTTCCACATTACTTTGATAATAAGATATCTCACACTGAGGAAAGCGGGCACGTAACTCGCTCAAATAGTCCTCGAACGAGGCATTTCCGTATACTGTCGGTTCTCGCTTGCCCAACAGATTCAAATTAGGGCCATTGATGATCTGAATCTTCTTCATTCTTATTGTAAGTTTATTACCTTTGTACCGCCCGTTGAGGCCGGAATTATCCGGCAAAGGTAAGGATTTTATTTGACACATTCATAACGACATACCGACAATGCGACAAGGAAAAGATATAATAAACCGATATAACACCTATTTACGATTAGAAAAATCGCTCTCAGCCAACTCCATCGACGCCTATTTGACAGATCTTGACAAATTGCTACGTTTCGCAGAGGATGAGAAAAAGGACGTTAAGGAGATCAGCTACGACGACTTGCAACAGTTCATCGCCCAATTACGTGACATCGGTATCCATCCCCGATCGCAAGCACGCATCATCTCGGGTATCAAATCGTTCTATCGTTTCTTATTGCTTGACAATTATATAACAAATGATCCGACCGAATTGTTAGAGTCTCCCAAGATCGGATTGAAGCTGCCGGAAGTATTAACCGTCAACGAGATAAATAGCATTCTCGACACGATAGACCTCACGCTTCCCGAGGGACAGCGGAACCGTGCGATGCTGGAGGTTTTATATAGTTGTGGACTGCGCGTATCGGAGCTTACTGGCCTGCGTTATTCGGATATATATCCCAAGGAAGGTTTCATCCGGGTAGAGGGTAAAGGAAGCAAACAACGGCTTGTTCCTATCTCCGAAGTTGCTTTGCGGGAAATTAAAAACTATTTGTATGACCGGAATTCGGTCGTGGTTAAAAAAGGCTTCGAGGATATTTTATTTCTAAGCCGGCGAGGAACGGCCCTCTCCCGTATCATGGTATTTCATATCATCAAGCAACAGACGGAGGCCGCCGGTATCCATAAAAACGTAAGTCCCCATACCTTCCGTCATTCTTTCGCCACCCACTTGCTGGAAGGCGGCGCCAACTTACGCGCTATCCAAGAGATGCTGGGGCATGAGAAAATCACCACCACCGAGATATATACACATATCGACCGGGAATTCCTTCGCAAAGAGATACTGGAACATCATCCGAGGAGCAGGCCAAGAACTTAAAAGAACCGATCCTGCTCCGCTAGCAAAGCCTCAAGGATGTCATAAATTATTTATTTCCTCCTCTGACAAACCAGTATAACGCACGACCATTTCCATCGAAAGCCCATCAGACCGCATACGCCGAGCTGTTTCTAGACGTTCTTCCACACGGCCTTCTTCTCGACCTTCCGCTAATCCCTCTTCCCGTCCTTCAAACTTAGCAGTGCTCAACACGTCATTCTGGATCATAATCGCATTCAGATGTTCGTCATAAGCATAACGTTCCTCGGGAGACATTGAGTAATAGCGTAATTTCTCTCGTGCCTCTTCCAAGCCGGGGGCTGTCGTTCCGGAAGTTATGATCCCATCTTTCAAGTATCGCACCCATTCCTCCAAGGGGGTCACGGCCACCTTATCAAACTCATTCACCCGGACCAATATATACTCCGGAAAGATCTCCGAGGGAAGACGCTTGACGATCGCACCCCTCTCCTTGGTATTTACCTGTAAATGATCATGGGTATGCACGCCGACAAATTGGTTCTGCCCGTGATACAGATAATCGGTTCCTACGCCTATATCAAAATAAAGGATACTGATGGAATAGACCTTTTTCACCCCGGAATAATCCTGTCCCAAATGAAGATGCTCGGTGACGGCCTTCGCCACGCCATAGCACACGTTCCAAATAATAAAGCTCGCGGGTATTCTGGATCTCGATAAGGATGATATCTCCCTTTGTGTTCTTAGCCTTGATATCCACCCGATTGAATTTATCATCGGCCATTTGCTGGTTTCCCTCACTCTCCAATATCTCCTCAATCTTGATCTGCTCGCCCAAGAACACGGTAAGAAAGCCTTCTAGCACTCCGAAATTCGCTTTTTGCCGGAGTAGGCGTTTGATGGCCCAGTCGAAACGGATATATCGATCTTGTAATTCCTTCATATACTTCTCCTCTTTTTCTGTTTTCTTTTCCATAGTCATATCATGTTTTAGTTACCCCACTATTGGGTGGCTTCAAATGTACATAAAAAGATCTGGAATACAAGCCTATCCCATCTAAAAAGAAATGTCCTTCTTTTTGGATCCGTAAGTGAATAGCCAACGAACGGGATCGTAAGCGGTCGCAAATGGGTATTCGTGTACCGTTATTACTCTATTTTAATCTCATATTTTATCGATTTAAACTATTTACTTAAAGACAAAAAACATGGATGTGGACAAATGATCACACATCCATATCTAATTATCAACAAATTAAAAGCTATCAGGTTCTCCTAAAATGAACAAATGTAAATACAGCTCAATTCTTAGAAATGAGGATTCTGTACCAAATGGCCATCCGACTTATCAATCTCCGACTGAGGAATCGGCAAGTATTTCTTTGTATCATCCCAGCCTTTGATAAAATCTTTTGCTTGGTTCGTACGTACTAAGTCCCAATAACGAATACCTTCCATCGCAAACTCATAACGGCGTTCCTTATAGATATTATCCAATGAAACCACCGGAACCTTATAATCATCCCCCATCGCACGTTTAACGACTCTCGCATAATAATCCTGTGCCTCGCCTACGCTACCTCCACTTCTCAACAAAGCTTCCGATGCCATCAATAATACGTCGGAGAAACGAATTACACGGTAATTGTTCTTATAATTCAGCGCTTCCGTGCCAACCGTAGAAGAATACCCCGCACGAGGATGATATTTGCGTACGCTATATCCTGTATATTGATTCACATCCGAGCTAACCGTCCCGCCTTCCGCTCTAAACTCCTCATGATCTATGATTGTTGTCCACTTTCTAGGATCATTTGGTAAAAACGCATCATTCAATGCTTTTGTTACAGGCGCAAAACCCCAACCTTCCACATATACATTATTAGGATCTTTCAAACCTCTGGCTCCTAGCATTATTATATCGGAGTTACCTTGATTAGCCTTGCCTGCCCAATCATTCGAGTTCCCGATTTCCGTATAATTGACTTCAAAAACTGATTCTTTGCACCATTCATACTCATCATCAAAAAGAACTTTATAATCCGGGATCAAATCATATTGATAGGCAGGATCGGTAATTAGTTCTTTCAATTGGCTGGCGATCTCCTTCATTTTTGTATCATCATTCTGATATAAAACGATACGTGCTTTCATCGCGATAGCGGCACCATTCGTAGCTCGTCCTTTCTCATTAGCCGGGACTATCTTAGGTAACTTCCCAATAACATTATTATCTAAATCCTCGATTAATTTCGCATAGACCTCATCCGGCTGTAACTGAGGGACAGTTGTTATATCATCCAATCCCAAATTCGTCTCGTAATACGGTATGTATCCAAAGAAACGCCACAACTGGAAATAATAAAATACACGCAAGAAATGAGCCTCAGCCACATAACGATCACGAAGCTCCTCCGACATCGTCCCCTCCGGAAGAAGAGGGCATTTCTCTATCACGATATTCGCACGGTTCACACCCTCATACGAACGCCCCCATAAACCCTCGGGTAAGTTTGTCGGTGTCACCCAATTGGTAAAATCATTCACTCGCTGCAACTGCGGTTGATCCGAGACCGTCGATCCACCGGTCTCCGCATCATCCGACATGATATTACTTACCAGTTCATAAGAGCTATACGCATTATAAGCGTTCCATTTCAACGGGTCATAGGCAGCGACCAATGCCTCGGTCAAATCCTCCTGTGTCTTGTAATAATCCGTTTCGATAACCTTATTCGTCGGAGACAACTCTAAAAAATCATTGCAGCCACTTAGTCCGAATACAACGGCTAGCAGATAAATATATTTATTCATAACACTAATTTTAATGATTAAAATGTCAAATTCAATCCAAATGTATAAACCCGGGCTTGAGGATATACACCCTTATCTATACCCATTGTCGAACCGATTTCCGGATCCATTCCCTTGTATCCCGTAATAGTCAACAAATTATCGAACGACGCATAAAACCTCAAGCGTTGTATATAAGCTTTTCGGGTCAACTGGGCCGGCAGCGTATAACCTACCTGTAAATTACGTAAGCGCAAGAAAGAAGCATCGTGAACCAACAAAGTAGACGGACGGAAGTTCTTAGGCGTATCACCCAAGACAATCCTTGGCATCGAATTGGAGGTGCCCGGTCCTGTCCATCTTTCCAAAGCATCCGACGTATAATTGACCGCCGCCAACTCATAACGGCGTAACGCATCGAAAACATCCGCTCCGAAAGAACCTTGGAAAAAGGCACTTAAATCAAAGCCATTCCAATCAGCCGCAACAGTAAGTCCAACCATCCAATCCGGATTAGGTTTGCCTATCATCGTACGGTCCTCGTTATCATCGCTGATCACGCCGTCTCCATTCAAATCCTCAAATTTCGTATCACCGGGTACCGCATTCGGTTGTATAGGCTTACCGGTAGCAGGACTGATATAGTTATCGATCTCCTCTTGTGTCTGGAAAACCCCAATCGCCTTATATCCGAAGAAATAACCGATCGGATAACCATTTTGGTTCCTTGATACCGTACCTAAAGTCGGTAAACTCTCCTTATCGATATATCCTGTTTGATTTCCCAGATTCTTGATCTCATTCTTCACATAAGAAGCATTCGCCAAGAAAGATAGATTCACTTTATCTACACTTAATTTATAACCGACTTCAAGCTCGATACCTTGGTTGGTCAATGTTCCGACATTCGACAAAGGCGAGCCACTTCCCACATATAGGGGTATCGGACGCTCCATCAACATGTCTTTTGTATCTTTCTTGAACCAATCAAAACTAAAAGAAAGGGAGTTATTAAAGAAGCGGGAATCAAATCCAAAGTCCAATTGCTCCGAGGTTTCCCAACGCAAATCAGGATTGGCCAAAGAAGTAGGTTTTGTTCCGCTATGGATGACACCGTTCGAACTTGCCCCGAAACTATAGTTATTTCCTCCGGTCATCGTCGTAGTATATCCAAACGACCCGATTTTCTCATTTCCGTTTTGGCCCCAACTTCCGCGTACTTTTAAGAAATCGAACCATCCCGGTTTATTTTCCATGAAAGGCTCGTTAGTCAACGTCCAGCCCGCGGAGACAGAAGGGAAATAAGCATATTGATTATTCCGGCCGAAGTTAGAGGAACCGTCCCGACGAAGGGTTAACTCAAGCATATACCTTTCGTCATAATTATAGTTTAATCGTCCGAAAACGGACGCCATCCGATGCTCTGTCGCACCACCTTCCGAATGCTGATCGCCGGGAGAGGCACTATTGGTAAAATCGATCCATGCTTTATGATCATCTTCCGCTCGTAAATTCAATGCTGTTCCCTTTACCTTTTTACTATCATACCGTTCCATAGAGGTTCCCAGTAAAACGGCGAAATTATGTTTATCGATCGAACGTTTATAACTCAACGTATTCTCCCAAAGAAGCTTCATGCCACGATTCATCGTTTGCTCCACCCTCGATTTCTCAGTCTTGACCATATAACACAAATAGCTAACTGGGAACCAATTCCTTTCGCCCCAAAAAGCCATATCCGTGGAGAGAGAGGTCTTAAACGTAAGATTCTCGAATACTTCCAATTCACCCCAAACAGAACCTACAAATTTATCCCAGTCCTTGTTATTATTTAAGGTCTGCATCATAGCGACCGGATTCACGATCTCTTGATTCTCGATCACGTTATAAATGCGGCCTTCGTCATCCCTGACATAACCGGGATAATTTTTCTCGTAATAAGCGAGATCTTCCGCCGAAGGATTCTCCAGATAGACCGATTCGTTCGGTGGAGTCATCACCGCACTTGCTAACGGACCGGAGAAGTTGTCATTCTCCGAAATACCTTTGGATATGATCCGTGTATATCCTAGGTTCGTACCGACCTTGAAACTACGGAAAAATTTATTCGCCTTATTCTCAAACACATTATAGGTATTGTTGAAACGTAAGCTATATCGTTTATAATCCGACTTATCTTTTCCTCCAACAATTCCTTCTTGATCTAAATAACCAAAAGAGAGGAAATAGCTTCCCTTATCACCACCCCCACTGATGCTCGCTTGATGATTCATGATCGGGGCATTCTCGTTATAAATCTCATTCTGCCAGTTCGTCCCTACACCTGCTTTCGAAGGATCATCGTAAATAGGGTCCATCCCGGCATTCACGTAAGCCTCATTCATTATTGTCTCATATTCGGTGGCATTCAAGACCGACATTTTTCGCCAAGGATTTTGCCAACCGATAGAGAAATCATAATTGACAACCGCTTTTCCTTTTTTCCCGCTCTTTGTCGTAACCAGAATAACACCATTAGCCGCACGCGAACCGTAGATAGCGGCAGAAGCGGCATCTTTTAAGACCTCGATAGATTGTATATCCTGCGGATTCAGATAATCGACACCTCCTTCAAGTGGCATTCCGTCCACAATATACAAAGGGTTACTATCATTGATAGTTCCTGTACCACGGATACGGACTCTCGACTCGGCTCCCGGTTGTCCGGAATTCTGCATAATGCTTACTCCCGAGACTTTTCCTCGTAACACATCCTCTACCCGGGTCGGCGTCAGCTTCTCCAAATCATCGGAGGTGACACGACTGATGGCCGCTGTCATCACGCTCTTCTTCTGAACGCCATAACCAACCACTACCACCTCATCCAAGGCTTGCGTGTCCTCTTTCAAGACAATCTGTAAATCAGTCTGCGTACCGACCTTAACCGTATGGGAGAGATAGCCTATAAACGAGATTTCTAATACATCGCCATTTTTCACATCTAGCGTAAATACGCCATTCATGTCAGAGATCGTACCGGTAGTAGTTCCTTTTACGGAAATACTCGCACCGATAACCGGAGTTCCATTTGTATCCAAGATCGTTCCTCGCAATTTTCTTGTCGCTTGAGAAACTTCCACCGGATTTACATTAGGATGGGAAAGGCCGCTTGCCTCCAGATTGCCATTTAAGGAAGCGAGCAATAATGACCCGACACATATCCAACGCCATCGCTGATCCTTACTTTTCTTTTTCATAAACTATTCGAATTTAAAGGTTTAAACAATATTCCTAACATTACTTTTTGGTTAGTCGGACTCTGAGTATTTTCAAAAAAGGGGTAGCATTCCCCTCGACAGCACTCACGAGGAGTGCCGCCGTAGGAAATTGGATATAAAAGCTAACCTAACTAATTTAATGTATACTCAAAGTAATCCTTGAAAGAGGTTACCGCATCGCCTACTTTTAGATAACGGCGACTAAGTACTGGTTTCGCCCTCCCCTTCTCATGATACTCGGCTATCAGAAGATAGCCTCCTGATTTTGAGGGCAATTTCAGAAGGCAAGGTTGAAGCCGCTTGCCAAAAGGTTCAATCACAATAGACTCTTCTTGTGTCGAAATAATAGTTCCTTTCTCGTCTAGTAGTTTCAAGAGAACTTTTCCAGACGACTCCTTATTCAAGTCGTTCACCCCTACCAAGTTGAATACTAAATCACTACCCGGTTTCAAGGGCTCGAGATGTTTGGTATAACGACGATCCGCTAAATCGATAAAGACTGCCGAGGGGGCGAAACAATGCTTGAACCAGCGGAAAGCCGGTGAAGGTTCCAAATCCTTGATATCATTGATGAACCAATCTCCCGTGAAACCATAATTATTGGTCAAATGACAAAAAGCCAAGATTCCGCCTACCGAACGTTCCGAACGCAGCCATTCCGTCTCAAGTTCCAACCAATATGCCTGCAATTCACGACATTGTTCCGGAGTGGCATTCTCGCCAAGATAGTAATTGTAATTGTTAAGTGTCAATTTCGAGGGCCGTCCATCACGCCATAACCAAATCCATCCGTACTCATTCACCAACTGAGGAACGCCCGCATCTAGTATAGAAGAGAAACCTACCCAATTCTCATGCAATGCACCTAAGTTATAGGGATTGTTTTTGAAGTAGTCGTTCAGTTCGCTGGAATGCATCAACGTAAGCGCACGATAAGGGTGTGGTTCATCCATCTCATCGTTCGTCCCCATCTGATCTGATGTCATGTAACCGGCATCCCAGATCCGGGTCGGGTCTAATTCCTTTAGTTCGGGAATCAGCGTATTTCCTATATAACTGTCCCAGTTCTCATTGATCGCATCCCAGATCACGATACTGGGATGATTCCCATCGCTCCATACCCAATTCGTATACTCCTTACGTACCTGTTCACCCCATCCATGATTTTGCCAATATAGCCACTCATTCTGTAATACGATACCATACTCGTCACAAAGGTCATACCAGAAGTCAGGTACAATTCCTACACATATTCGCATAGCGTTCCAATCGATTGACTTTGGCAGGTCTACCATCAGTTTCTTCACCCATTCCCGATCCCAAGCCAACGCTTGACAATCCGGGTCCTCAAAGAAACGTTGAAGCGTAATATTGGAACCTCGTAAGTAGAATTTATCCCCATTAAGCGTAAAGAATTTACCTTTTCTCGAAAAATCACGCATACCGAAGTTCACGGAATAACGATCTACAAGCTCATCTTGGTCATACACCGAGACCTCACCTTCGTACAAGAAAGGGGAATCAGGAGTCCAAGCCTTCGGATTATCCAAAGAGATACTCGTTTCGAAATAAGTCCTATTATCCCGCTTAGCCTCACCTTCAATCATTTTCTTTCCTACTATCCTCCCTGTAGTCTTCTCCTTGACACAGAACTCAATCTTACAAGAATCCTTCATTTTATCCCCATACAACATTTGGGGTGGATACAAACTTCTCACCAAGGTCTTAACTGTCACCAATCCTTTAGCCAGAGAAGGCAGGAATAAAACTTTATCGACCCGTATCTTACCAGTAGCCGTAATGAACACGTCATCCCAGATTCCGGGTAGGTAATGGACTTTCTCCTTATCCGTTCCGCCGGCGGCCTCGCTAGGCAACCACGCCCGGTCGCCCACCTGAATCAATATCTCATTGTCCGAGCCATATTTTACGGCACTCGTAATATTAAAATCCATTGGAGTATAGCATTCCATAGAAGCCCCCACTTCATGCCCATTCACGAAGACTCGTGTAACATATTGGCTTTTCTTTATCGTAAGGAATAATTGCTCATCCTTAAATTTCTCATCGATAAATACTTTCCGCTTATACCAATTATACATCGGCGTATAATCTCTCTCTAAGAAATTAAACTGTTCCACCAGCTCCACGCCGTCAGGTTTCTTAAAGAATTTCTCGTATTGAGAGATTTTAGGCCTCGCTAAATGCACCAATCCCGGAACCGGTATCTTACGGGTATATTTCCGTGGAGGAAAAGCCAGTTCCGTTTGATCGAAATCCCATTCCCCATTTAATGAGATCGTTGTCCTCCCATCATCGGCCCAAGCGAATACAGATAGGAAACAACACATAATTAAAATTATTCTTTTCATGACATCCGATTTATTTAACTCTTTCACGAAGGCAAGTTACAATTATTAAAGACATAAACTTTATAGAAATTTACCTCCTGCTTTTAGAATCTTATCAAAATATAAGAATGATCGTAATACATACCATCCCAAGATTAAAGCCGTTTCAACAATTTGGCCGCTACCTCATTATTCTTCATGAGAGACGCATCAATCGGAGAAGAACGGATAATAGAAGTCAATCGTTTATGCCATTCCACATCCCGCCACATTCCAACAAACTGAGGTCCGCAAAAATTACTGGTCGCTACACCGACCCACATACCCGTACGGGCAGCCGTAATAGCTCCTAACTCGCAAAGATCCTTTATCCAATCCCATTTCAATAAAGGCCAATCCTTATAATCCACCAATCCCCAACATTCTGTCGTAACGAGAGGACGGCGATTCTTCCGGGCCACGGAAGCCATAAGCTCGATCTTATCAGTCAACAATTTCTGCCAATATTCAGGTCTTTCCCGATAAACCCGTTCCGCGTTTTTCACCACATTCTTATAATCATCCGGTGAAAAACGATTGTAGCCATATCCCACCAGCTTATAAAATTCTCCACCATTCTGTTGGGCCATCCAAATATGATGCTCATACAAATCAAGAAAAGAGCAATCCACCTCTTCATATTTCTTGACATCCCCATGATCAAAAGAATATAAGAATGGCATATCCGGATATGCTTGTCGCATCTTCTCCAACGAGGTTTTCATCCATCGTAAGGATTCCTCCTTATACCAATTCCCCCAACCGACATTCGGATAGGTTTTAGCGAAAAAAGGAGCCCACGAATCACCGGGCCACTCATTGCAAAGATCCACATAAAGGATCGTATCCAATAGTCCCTCTTCTTCGATCGAACGAAGGGTTGTCAGCCAGCAATCCGCCAATTTCTCCGGTGTATCCAATTTCAGGCAAACCTCATCCACATCGAGACGATACCAAGAAGAAAGCCCGACCTTAATATCCCGCTCCTTACATTTCGACAAGAACAAGTTCAAATTCGGTTGAACTTGTACCTCATTCATATCCGGACTTCCCCAATCTTGCTGATTCCAAACTTCTTTAAGTAACCATTTCTTCATTGGATTCTCCGCCATTAAATGAGGATAAGCATCAATACGTATCGCATTATACCCCCGTTCCGAGAGCTCGTCCAATACTTGGTCCCAGTCCTCATAACCGGCTCCGGGCCAACGCCTCTCCAACCAAGAAAAATCCCACATGGTGATTGCCCGGGGCGAGATTTCTCCTTTCCCGGCAAAAGCCATTTCTCTTTTAGTTGATGCCTTTGATAAATCAAAAGCCACTAAGCCGCCTAATGCCGCAACTGCTGTTTGTCTAATAAATACTCTTCTATCCATATTATATTATTTTATCTTTCGGGTGTCCTCCTTTTCTCCAAAAAGTCTCGATCTTCTCCAATGAAACTCCTTTCGTTTCCGGTACATAGAAATATCCCCAAATAATCGCCACAATTCCAATAAACGCATAAAATAAGAACGCTCCTGCCGGATTCCCTTGGCTTTCGCCATTGATCGTTAAATCGGTTCCCGGTATTGAGAATACCTTCAGTATCTTGAAAAAGGTAAACGATACGATCGCATTGAAAAACCAGACGGACAATGAACCGAGAGAAGCCCCCAGCCCTCTTAACTTTTGTGGAAACACTTCCGACACAATCAACCAACCTAGAGGCCCGATGCTGATAGCGAAAAATCCCACATATAAGAAAATAAGGACAATGGAAAGCCATTTCCCAGAATCCCCTAATTGGGCGGCGAATATAAAAGAGGTAGCGAGTAGCGACAAGGAAATCACGATACCGCTCAACCCCAGAAAATAAAGTTTACGCCTTCCCAGCCGATCTACGAAGTAGACAGACAACAACGTGAATAATAAATTGACAACACCTACCCCGACAGAGGCCCCAATCGCAGAGACCGCACCATTGAAACCGGCCATCAAAAAGATTTTAGGGCTATAATAAATCACGGTATTGATACCTACAAATTGCTGGAAAAACATAATACCGATAGCGATAACTAACGCATTCCGTAACCAAGGCTGGGCCAGATCCTTAAAACATCCTTGTCGCTCATCATTCTTTCGCGTTTCATTCCGCATCTGCTCAAATGAGACATTTACTTGATCCGGATGCTCGATCATCTTTAAGACCGATAAACTCTCCTCCTCCCTGCCAACGGACATCAACCACCTTGGAGATGGTGGAACCAGCAACATACCCACGAACAAAATAATAGCGGGAATCACCCCCACATAAAACATCGGCCTCCAACATGAAACAGACGTCTCATCCGCAAAATACAAATCCGAAAGATAAGATACCAGAAGCCCGATCGTAATCATCAATTGGAACATGGCGACAAACATCCCCCGTGACTTCGCCGGGGAAACTTCCGCAATATAAAGAGGTACGGCAAAAGAAGAGATCCCGATAGCCACTCCCAAGAATAAACGGGCGGCAATCAAGTGGTAAATGTCCGGAGCCCAACCCGATCCTAACGCACCGAAAGCGAAAATAACAGCCGAAGTCAAAATGACTTTTCTACGTCCTATGCGATCCGTCAATTTACCACAACACAGCGCTCCCAGAATAGCTCCCAGCAAACCGGAGGAAGTAACTACCTCCACCATACTATCGTCTATACCAAAATCTTTCTGGAAAAAAGGAATCGCCCCGGAAATCACGCCGGTATCAAAGCCAAACAATAGTCCTCCCATAGCGGCGACAATCGCTATTACATAAATCATCCAATATCTATAGCTCGTGTTTTTCATGTTTTTCTTGTGTATTTAATCCATCTATAAACTCAAGGCTCGAAATCACGCCATACCTCCGCCTTCAACGCCGGATTAGGCACATATAAGAAAATCTCCGGATTTTCCTCGAATTGTCTGTAAATAGATACCCCTTTCCGAATATCTAAAGAAATATAATCCGAAGGAGATTTACAAATCAAATGAGAGGAATCGTACATCGGATTCACGATCCATTCCAATTCATCGCTTCCATTAAATACAGGAAACCAAGCGATTCCCCTGTGTTTACGAACCCCCTCATACACAAAACCATAATCTCTATCGCACCACGCCCCGAAAGTCAAAGGTAATCTCGGATTTGCGCTAATCGTCGCATGTACCCAATAGGGAGGAACGATCACTACATCCCCCGGAAAGGCATGTACCGCATAACATCGACCGGGCTGATCCTCCGCATACTCCTGCATATAAATAATCGCCTCTCCCGACCAAATCTCATAGATCTCCGGCGTAGACCAACCGCTATAAGGAGATATCTTATGAATATGCCCTTGACTTCTGACTGGCTCCTGCCCCAATTTACCAGCGCTATATGTCACTACCCCGAATAACAAATGTAACTTATTCAGCAACGCACGATGTTCTTCCTTGCCGACATCCATAGCGATCGAGTAAACCTGCTCCGGTCCCTTGCATTGAGGATCACGCAAACTAGCCCGTATATCTTCCAGCCGGCGAATCTCGACCTCCGGACCAAATACACCCGCCCCATAGGTAAACCCCATAGGCGATTGAACCGGTGTTATATCAATTCCTTTATCAAATACAAATCCGTTCATTTTGCTGTTGTTTTACCATGAAATACTCCAAGCCGAATAAAGCGGCGTCATCGCCCAAGATTGCCGGGACAATCGGGACTTTCCCGGAAGGACACCAAGCCAACTCATCCACTCGTTTGCTGATATAAGGGATAATCACCTCTTGGCTTTTTAAAAGCCCCCCACCTAGAATCACGACTTCCGGATCATAAGCATGTATATAGGTTATTATCGCCGACGCCCAGATATCCATACATTCATTCCTAATTAATAAAGCATCTTCATCCCCCTCCTGCGCTAACCTAAAAATGCGCTTGAAATCATAGATATCCGCATCTCGCTTAAATGATTCCGATAAAAGGGCATGCTCCCTGATAATGGTCGGTAAGAAGAATGAGGAAGACAGAGCTTCTACACAGCCGTTATTCCCGCATGAACACCGACGGCCCTTATAATCCAGCACAAAATGCCCACCCAAAGAACCCGCTTGAAAATGCTGTCCATACAGGAGCCGTCCATCAATCACGACTCCCGTACCGATACCGGTTCCGATTGTCATCATGACTACATTGTTCTTTCCCCGGGCCGCACCCTGCCACCATTCTCCGGCTACGGCCAAACGAGCGTCATTATCCATGCAGAAAGGAACTTCCCAATTCTCCCATGCCCATTTATCCAGACTGATCGAACAGGCATCATCATACTTCTCATTCGTAGAGATTACCCGGTTATGAATTGGATCTACCAGCCCGGGAAAAGCCAGGCCAATACAACGAAGCGCAGCCACATCAATACGCCAAGCGGCCAACAACCGATCGATCGCCTCCTTTATCTTAGGTAAGTTCGGAGCTAATCCCAGAGCCAGGCGGGAAGGTAATCTCACACAGTCTACGATCTCACCATCAGACAATAGTCCGATCTTTACGACCGTCCCCCCTAAATCTATTGCTATCGTATACATAAGCTATCGCAATTTAGGGGTACCGTCCACTTCTACCAATCGGGCCGAGAAGCCCTTATTCGCGATCTCTTCATAATTATGCCCGGCATCCGAAGGCCAGCACGCGGCAAATGACAAGACGCTATTTCCAGTATTAGCTACCCGGTGCGCTACACCGCCCGGTATATAATGCAGGCTACCCGGCATCATCCTTTCCGCCCACGTATTCCGTTTCCGGTCCATCAAGACCAACATACCTTCGCCTTCCAATCCCCAATAATACTCCGAACGATCCTCTTGTTGATGAAAATGGCCTTTCGTCATGAAATACTCATCTCCCACCTTTCCCGGATATAATTGAGTAATACCAAAATAAAGCCCTCCCGGAGTGCCTTCCCGCTCCGGTAAATAACTATATACCTCGTATGCTAATTGATCTAATGGTAATTGGGAATAAGCATCTTGATTCTCAAAAATTCCGGCAAGCTCGCCTAAAGTTCTCCGGCTCTTTACCACACCTTCCCCCTTTAGCTCATCTTGAAAAAATGACAAGGATGGGATTACAATCTTTTTATGTTCCATGATATTCTATTTTACGATACAACTTATATCGCAAAAATAGATCGAATACCTTGGGCTTTATTTTAGTATTTTTCCAAACAACTATGAAATCCTGCCCTTATTCTCCATCCAGGCGCTCCTTATATTTTTTCTGGTACTCGGATGGAAGCATATTCGTGGTTTTCTTAAATTGGCCGATGAAGTTGGATAGATTATTGAATCCGGCCTCGGAGCTAATCGTGGATATCTTCAGATTTCCCTCTATCAATAGTTTTTTCGCATGTCCTATGCGCATGTCATTCAAGTACTCCACGAAAGTCTTCTTGGTCCGTTTCTTGAAATAACGACAAAAAGCGGTCGGAGTCAAGCCTACCAAAGCGGCGACTTCCTCCAGCTTCACTGGAGACGTGAAGTTCTTCACCAGATATTTATAGACCTTATTGAAACGCTCGAAATCGTCCGAGTTGACCGTTTCCGTAAACCCCGTACTGGCTAATATCTCATATTCTTCGGAAGTCGCCATTAATTCCAGTAAAGCAATCAATTTGATCACCCTACTCGCTCCCGTCTCATTGGCGGATTGGCTGATCAGCTCGGCAATCTTCTTCCGGGACTTACCCACAAACTTAATCCCTCTACGGGAACGCTCTATCAATTCCCGGATATTATTCATCTCCGGAAGACGGATTAAATTAGGTTCAAAAATCTGACGCTTGAAGAACAAGCAAATACAAGTAGCCCGCAAGCCGGAACTCTTATCGAAATAAACAGGGTCGTTTCTCCACTCATGTGGCAGTTGAGGGCCGATCATACAAACATCGCCCTCGAAATATCCTTCCACATGATCCCCGACAAAGCGAGTACCCGTACCACTTGTGATATACATTATCTCAATAGCCGGATGGTAGTGCCAAGGCACTATAAAATGCGGTAGATCCTCCACATAGAAATGAATGTGACTATCTATCGGGAATGGCAGTTCTTGAAATAATGGTTTCATAAGCTTTATACTAAAGGTTTCAACCTCTCGATCAGTTCATCCCCAAGCGCCCGTTTATTCACGATATGTTCCTGCACGGCGGTAACAAACGGGTTATTCACGAAATCTCCTCGAACACCCTCGAAATCCTGTTGTTTTTCCTTGTTGGAACCATCCACACCGAAACCGATCATAGAAGTCAAAGAGAATTCCTTACGGGCATCCTCATAAAGCATCTCATCCAAGCGGATCACACATTCTTGCCAACGACGAACCAGATCAATAATCTCCGCGGCGGAAATCGAACGGAGATCCACCCCATAATAACGTTCGATCATCTCGTAGGCCCATGTCCATTCCAAGGAATAATAACGTCCGTGAACCAAACGGAAAAAGCATTCCACATCCTCTAAGGAAGCGATTTCCCCCTGTTCGATATCTTGCAACAAGGCATCTAGCGGTTCCCTCGGGAGGATCAAGCCCGCCAAGTCCAGCCATTCTCCGGAGCCTTTGGATTCCGTAGGACGCAATTGCTCCCAGACCTCTTCCATAGAATAATAGGTCGTACCTTCCAAACGCTTGATTAACGAGTTACCAAAGAACTTATTAATTGCCATGCCATAAAAGTTCAACGCATTCCGGAGGGAGGAACCTTTTATACGAGTATTCTGATAATAATAAATCTCGGAAGTCTCTCCAACCAATGCTTGTAGGTTTTTCAAGATATCTACTGCTTTCAGCATCTTCTGGATCGTATAGGGACTCAATAGATTATAGTTAATCATATCCAAGCGATCCGGGTCCGTACGTTTATCACGCTTCGGCCATTTCTGGGCATCACGGATCGTACCTACGCTGCGAAGATTAATTCCCGGGACTAAGTAAGTCTCATCATCCTTCTCTATTAAATAGGAGAATGGAATATCGGAAGTATCGCTATGATGATGATGGCGGCCCATTACCAAAGAGAAAGCGCCGATACGGGCCGGCCAAAGGATATACGAGTCGCTGGTCGTCTTGGAACCACGTTCCACGATCCCTTGATGAATCGGTCCCAGCTTATACATATGATTACTTTGGTTGGAGCCACTTCCCGCATTCAAAAACGAATACATTCCCGCTATCAGCAAACTGCTCTTATGCATAGACACCGTAAACGGACCAGCGAAAATAGCGCAAGCCTCTCCGTTCTCGAAAGCGCAGTTGCTGAACAATAAGGAATCATGGGCCGAGAAGTTATGCGTCACTTGGCAAGCCTGTCCGATAAAGCAACGGATAATCTTAGCGGCATCCGCAATCTTGGCTCCCGAAGAGACAATGAAATCTTGTGCGATCACACTATCCCCGATAAATACCGGGGCCTCCTTCTTACTATTTACGGAACCATTTTCCAGACGTGCGCTATTCTCTATGGTCGCGTAATCACCAATCTTCACGTTACGGATCGTACCGGTATTGACAATCTTGACCTTATCGCCAACCGTTCCCTCCGTAGAGGCAATACCCTCCGTATAAGCGGTAATCATATCCCGCAAGCGTTCGATCAAGGCCGGACGATGACGGTACAATGCTATAATATAAGCCAATGAAGCCGACAGGCCATCGTAAATCGGAACCTCACGCCCGCCGGTCTCATTCAAGACCGACACCTCGACATTATTCCCGAACGTAGCCTTGCCTTCCACCAACATAACATTTATATTCTGGATAAAGCAGTCATCACCGATCCGGTAATTAGCGATATAATTCTGTACGTTCTCGATCAGCACGTTATCCCCCAACGTACAATTATGCAGGGTAACATGACGAAGCCCGCTATGCTTTACCAATCCTCCCGGCAGGGTAAACACCTTACGAAAGGCTCCTAACTTAACCACTCCTGAAAAACGTACGTGGTTCACATATTCAATATCAAACACTTCTGGAACCCAAACTTGATTCCAATCATCGGCCCGGCAAGCCTGAGATCGCAAGGTGGCGATCTCATCCGGCCGCAAATTTCTCAAATGATTCATTGGTACTAATTTTGTAAGACTCTACTCTTCATCATATTGCTGAAAGAGGAAGTCATTGTAGGGGAAACGGGTGATATGGATTTGTTTGACCCGTTCATACAACATCTCTTTCAACGCCTCTATATTCGTACGTTCCTTGGCGGAGATAAAGATGCAATTATCTTGCAATTTTCCCATCCACGTACGTTTCAGTTCATCCAGATCGATATTCTCACGACCACGAGGGGTCAAATCATCTTCCTCTTTCGGGACAAAGGTAAATGCGTCCACCTTATTGAAAACCATGATCATCGGTTTCTCGGTCTTATCGATCTCCGCCAACGTACGGTTCACGACCTCTATTTGCTCCTCAAAAGTCGGGTGTGAGATATCCACGATATGTACCAGCAAATCCGCCTCCCGTACCTCATCCAAGGTAGATTTAAAAGATTCCACCAGCTCGGTCGGTAACTTGCGGATAAATCCGACCGTATCAGACAGCAAGAACGGCAAGTTCTCGATAATGACCTTGCGTACGGTCGTATCCAACGTAGCGAACAACTTATTCTCGGCAAAGACCTCACTCTTGCTCAATAAGTTCATCAAGGTAGATTTACCTACGTTCGTATATCCGACCAACGCTACACGTACCATCTTACCCCGGTTTTTCCGTTGTACGCTTTTTTGCTTATCAATATCCACCAGCTCTTTCTTCAATCGTGCGATCTTATCCAAGATAATACGTTTATCAGTCTCCAACTGTGTCTCACCCGGACCACGCATACCTACGCCGCCTCGCTGACGCTCCAAGTGTGTCCACAGACGAGTCAAGCGGGGTAACATATATTTATATTGTGCAAGCTCCACCTGTGTCTTCGCATGGGCGGTCTGTGCACGGCTAGCGAAGATATCCAAGATCAAGCTCGTACGATCCAAGATTTTCACCTGCAATTCTTTCTCAATATTACGGAGTTGCTTCGGACTCAGCTCATCATCAAAGATCACCAAACCGATCTCATTCTCTACCACATACTCCTTAATTTCCTGCAATTTACCGGTCCCGACAAAAGTGACGGAATTCGGGTAATCCATTTTCTGGGTAAAACGCTTTACCGCATCCACCCCTGCCGTATCGGCCAAGAAAGCCAATTCGTCCAGATATTCCTTAACCTTTTGCTCATTTTGCTCGGGGGTAACCAAACCCACCAAAACGGCCTTTTCGGTCTGTGCCTCAGATATGATAAATTCTTTCATGCCACAAAGATATATTATTTCAATTATTTACGTATATTTGCGAACATATTTACAAATATAAATCAACTTAGCTATGAAAAAGAGAATTTGGCATCTATCCAGATGCGTTGTCGTTTGTACGGCATTCCTATTCGTACAACAATTTATCCAGTCACAAGTTTCAAATCCGTCTACATGGGAAAGCTTTGTGCAAAGTAACGCAAATATATCTATCCGGGATACGTTTCGGATGCAGACATTTGAGGGACTTCCGACTGATAATTGGGATTATGCCATTACAGGTGAAGCCCTTATTGAAGATATCTCCGGCGTGAAAGATATTCCTAACAGCCACGGTAACTACGGGTTACGAATGCCAATGAATACGCAAGTGGCTTTCGAGCATTTCACGTTAACAGATCATCAAGATATAAAAATCAGTATACGGAAAGGGGGCATCCTTCTAGTAGAAGGAGAAGGCATGAGAGCCAGAACCTATCGAAAAGGGGAAACAAGTTATCCCTCCTTAGTTCCAACCATAGGAGAGAGTGGCATCAATCCTTTCAAAACCACAGATATAAAAAACAATCCCCCGGGATTGGATATTATCGTTCCCGCACCGGCCGCCAATACCAAAAACGGCTATTATTATGTAGACAGTGTTTATGCTCATGGAATGATTCCTACCTATTCCCTATTTACCGGAAACAGCGATTGGAACCATGAGGATCGCTGGAGCCACCTACCCGCCTACCGTCACCGCAACGCCTTGATTAACGGCAATATCTCCATAAATACAAATATCAGCTGTAAAGATATCTTTATTGGCAATGGAAATATCCATATTTTACCAACCGGAAATCTATCCGCAAATAACCTTACCATCTATCCTAATGATGGTATCTTGGCGTCTTCCTCCACCTTGCGATCGTCCGGAACTATTAACATCTCCGGCAAAATAACGATCGAGAAGACCTTCGCTCAAAAAGGCAAATGGTATTTTATCTCCTTCCCCTTCGATGTATTCGCTTCCGGCATAGACCCGGATTTCCAACTGGGTGATGACAAAAGCGATACAAGCGGTAATTACTTTTACGTACAAACCTATAACGGAGAAAAGCGAGCTAATTCACAAAGCCCTTCCAACAACTGGGAAGTCATACCACAAACAATAATCAATACATCCCAGCCCATCTTCAAGAAGAACAAGGGATACCTAATCGCTATTGACGCTTCCGCCGATCGTCAGAACCTTCGTTTCTCCTCGAAAGCAGGAGATATCCCTATAGATTTCGGAAAAAACGGTCAAGCCTCTATTCCGGTAAGCATTAACAACCAAAGCCAGAACCAGAATCATAACGGCTGGTATCTATGCGGTAATCCTCTGCCGGCTCCTTTATCTCTTAGTCAAATAGAATCAAACTCGGCCTTAGACGGATACATTTATATATATGACGGCTCCACCTACCAACCCTACGTGATCGGTAGCGATTTCGCCATCCCTCCATTCTCCGCTTTCTTTGTCAAAGCGAATAAAAGTACCAGCCTATCTGTATATAATACATCCGAACCAGCCAATTATAAATTATTATCAACGAACGCACCCATATCTTTCCCGACATCGGAACCTCAAGCCCGACAAGATTCCCCTGTTTCCAATCAAGTATTTTCATTTCCGGAATTAAGCTATCAGCTAGAGAACAAGACTTTATTCATTACTAATCTTCCATCCCCCGGTAAAGTCGAACTGTTTACTCCGGCAGGCATATTAGTATTCACGCAAGCGGTACAGGCAGGGAACCCTATCCTCCCGATTCCCCTCCCACAAGGTTTATATATCTTAATTATTCAAACAGAACATTATCGGGCACAGTACAAATGCGTTTTAACCTCCTAAAGCCCGAAACAATCTTATATCTTTGCCCTGTTTTTAGAATAAAACGAATATGAAGAAGATCAATATCACAACAATTGCCTTACTTGTTTACTTAATCGTAATGAGTATCATCGGCTGGCCGGGAAACAATCCCGGAAACAATTATACCGAATATTTCTTGATGATCGGCGCTACGCTCGTCATCATCATCCTTCTACGCTATCTGCAAGTCAAACGTCTGAGAATGCGAGATAAGTGGAATAAAGACGATGATCCTGCCAAGCAATAAAAACACAGCCTGTTTTTCTTCACAGAAGAACAGGCTGAATGAACTTTATTTTATTACACTAGTATTAATATTACTGCTTTTTCGCCTTCACAGGCTACTTGAATGTCTCGTAAAGACTACGCACAGTATAAATTATTCGATTATAAATAAGTACAATCTTAACAGGGAATCCAATCTACTTGTTTTGGTTACTTCCTTAAAATGAGTTACTTTCAGAAATCTTACGTTTTATTCACTAGTACTAAAACCGCATCCGAACATTCATTTTCAGGTCTGATGATAAGGGAGGCTTGTTGTATAGGTTCATGTACGCTTTTGTACCCGATCGTATGATCCGGAAAAAACACGTACGTGTTTCCCGAAAAACATGTACGACTTTTTTCAGAAACACGTACGTGTTTTTCGGGAAACATAATCATCTTTTTTAAGATGCTATTATTCAATAGTTTGTACAACTACGTCATTCGCATACTTATTGTATGGAATTTAAGTTACTATTTTGATGGGATGAGACGCAGCACGCTACGTCTCTACAACTAGAGGCATTATAATTTATCTTTCAGGAACCTACCGGTATAGGATGCCTCGCAAGCCGCTATCTCCTCCGGTGTGCCGGCACAAACCAGCTGTCCGCCGGCCTTTCCGCCTTCCGGTCCTAAATCGATCACATAATCCGCACATTTGATCACATCCATATTATGCTCGATAATTACCACGGAGTGACCTTTCTCGATCAAGGCATTGAAAGCTTTCAACAAAGTCTTGATATCATGAAAATGTAAACCGGTCGTAGGCTCGTCGAAAACGAACAAGGTAGGTTGCTGCTTCTCTTGGCCCAAGTAATAAGCCAGTTTCACACGTTGGTTCTCACCACCGGATAAAGTGGAGGAAGTCTGTCCCAGCTTGATATAGCCCAAGCCCACGTCTTGCAGCGGTTTCAAGCGTTTCACGATCTTCTTCTCTTGGGAGCCGGAACCTTTCTCGAAGAACTCGATCGCTTGATTCACGGTCATTTCCAATACATCGTATATGTTAGCGCCTTGATACTCTACATCCAATACATCCTGCTTGAAGCGTTTGCCGTGGCAAGCCTCGCATTCCAAGGTGATATCCGCCATAAACTGCATCTCTACCGTGATCTTGCCCTCGCCCTTACATTCCTCGCAGCGACCTCCTTCTTTATTAAAGGAAAAATAAGCGGCGTTATATCCCATCTGCTTCGCTAGAGGCTGCTCGCCGAATAGTTTACGGATCTCGTCGTAAGCACCGATATACGTCACGGGGTTCGAGCGAGAACTCTTTCCGATCGAGTTCTGGTCTACAAACTCAATCGCCTGAATCATATTCAAATCTCCACTGATACCGGAGCAATCCACGGTCAGGCGGGCGGCATCATCCAAATGGCGTTTCACGCCCTCGTAGAAAATATCACGAACCAAGGAACTTTTACCCGAACCGCTCACGCCGGTAACCACCGTCATCACGTTCAAAGGAAACTTCACGTCCACGCCCTTTAAGTTATTCTTCCGGGCCCCTGTCACTTCTATATAATTATTCCACGGACGGCGATAAGGCGGGATCTCGATCTGATCCTCTCCCGTCAAATAACGTACCGTATGGCTATCGCTACATTTCCGGAGGTTATTCACATCGCCTTGATAAACGACCTCGCCCCCCAAACGCCCCGCTTTCGGACCGATATCAATGATATAATCCGCCGCACGGATAATCTCCTCATCATGCTCCACCACGACCACAGTATTCCCCAAGGCTTGCAACTGTCGCAATACCTTGATCAGCAAATCCGTATCCCGGGAATGCAGACCGATACTCGGCTCATCCAAAATATACAACGAACCCACCAAGCTACTACCCAACGAGGTAGCCAGATTGATACGTTGGCTCTCTCCTCCGGATAAAGAGGCCGAGAGGCGATCTAAAGCCAGATAACCCAACCCCACATCCAACAGGAATTGCAAGCGATTATTGATTTCCGTGAGCAAACGCTTAGCGATCGCCGCATCCGTCTCGTCCAGTTCCAGTTGATCAAAGAAAACCTTTGCCTCCGAAACCGGCATCGTCACCAGCTCGGCGATATTCTTACCGCCCACTTGCACATACAGCGCTTCCGGCCTCAAGCGGCTCCCCTTACAAACCGGGCAAGTCGTCTTTCCCCGATAGCGGGCTTGCATCACCCTGTATTGTATCTTATAAAGATTCTCTTCCACGAACTTAAAGAAATCGTCGATGCCGTGTAAACCTCTCGCCCCATGCCACAACAAATCCTTCTCTTTCTGTGTCAGGTCGTAATACGGGCGGTGGATCGGGAAGTTATATTTCTCGCTCTTCATGATAAAGTCTTTCAGCCATTCCCCCATCACCTCACCTTTCCAGCAAACCACGGCTCCTTGGTAGACAGACAAGCTTTTATCAGGCACCACCAGATTCTCATCGATACCCAGCACCTTACCGAACCCCTCACAAGTCGGACAAGCGCCCAACGGATTATTAAAGCTAAACATCATATCGGTAGGCTCCTCGAATATCATGCCATCAGCCTCGAACTTCTTCGAAAATTCCTTCACGACTACCCCTTCCTCCGTATAAATACGGATCAAACAGGTACCATGGCCCTCAAAGAAAGCGGTCTCGGCCGAGTCTGCCAAACGGCTTTTCAAGGTCTTATCGTCCGATACCGTCAGGCGGTCCACCAACAACTCGATCGGGTAAGACAGCAACTCCTCGCTCGCCAGTACCTCCGAGATACGATATACCGTATCATTCACCGACAGACGGGCATATCCTTCTTTCCGCAAGATCTCCAGCTGCTCCTTCATATCCCGGCCTTCCGGCAAGACAACCGGGGCGAATACGGCAAAACGAGTCCCCTCGGGATATCGCACGACCTCCTTGATAATATCGCTCACCTGATGTTTTTTCACCTCGGTGCCGGAAACCGGCGATATCGTCTTCCCGACGCGAGCATATAACAAGCGTAAATACTCATAAATCTCGGTAGACGTACCGACCGTGGAACGCGGATTACGGGTATTCACCTTCTGCTCGATAGCGATAGCGGGCGGTATTCCCTTAATATAGTCGCATTCCGGCTTACTCATCCTTCCCAAGAACTGGCGGGCGTAAGCGGATAAACTCTCTACATACCGGCGCTGTCCCTCCGCATAAAGGGTATTGAACGCCAACGATGATTTTCCACTCCCCGACAGCCCGGTTATCACCACCAGCTTGTCCCTCGGAATCTCTACATCTATATTTTTCAAGTTGTTGACACGTGCCCCCTTGATGAAAATCGAATTGCTCTCAGACATATTACCTTTATCTTTTTCTTTAACGCAAAGATAGCCAAAACTAACCGATTCTGCCCTATCTTCATCGAACTAATTCACACAGTTAGACAGGGTGTGCCTCGTCTCTACTGCCAAGTAAATAAAATAACAAGGGTGAAATATTTCATATTTACAGGGAATCTTCTACATTTGTTGAAAATTTCATAGACAAACACAGCAAGGCACCCATGTATATTAAATATTTTCGCTTCTTAGTAGCGATTCTCTTTTGTGCGATAACCTCATGTTCTACGGTTCGCGAGAAGCCTCGTCCGGCTACGAGTACGGGCAAGGAGGCCAAGCGAGAGTTTAGGGGAGCATGGATACAGACCGCTTTTCAAGGCGAATACAAGGATATGACTCCCGCCCGGATGAAAAAAGACTTCATCCGCAAGCTTAATTACCTGCAAGCATGCGGCATCAACGCCATCATCTTTCAGGTGCGCCCCGAGGCGGACGCTTTCTATAAATCCGATATCGAGCCGTGGAGCCGCTTCTTCACCGGAGAGCAGGGCGTAGCCCCGGCAGGTGAGTTCGACCCGATGGCCTTCCTAATCCAAGAATGCCATAAACGGAACATGGAGTTTCACGCTTGGTTGAATCCTTACCGGGCGAGCACGGCGGGAAACACCTGTTTCGCCGATTCCCACATCTATCATAAGCATCCCGAATGGTTTGTCACTTATAATAAACAAATCCTTTTCGACCCGGGATTGCCGGAAAGCCGTCAGTTTATTTGCCGGGTAGTGCGTGATATCGTCGGCCGTTACGACGTGGACGCTATCCATATGGACGATTATTTCTATCCCTATCCCGTAGCGGGTATGCCTTTCCCGGATGATAACAGCTTCCGCAAATACGGCTTGCGAAAAGGATACAGCGAGGCGCAAAGGAACGATTGGCGCCGGGAGAACGTGAATACCCTGATCCGGGAATTGAAACGTACCATCCTGCTCACCAAGCCTTGGGTACGCTTCGGAATCAGTCCCTTCGGCATCTACCGCAACAAGAAAAGCACCGCGGACGGATCGGGTAGCAATACCAACGGCCTGCAAAACTACGACGACCTCTACGCCGATATCACCTATTGGGTACAGCAAGGTTGGATCGATTATAACATCCCCCAGATCTATTGGGAGATCGGACACCCGGCGGCGGATTACATCACGCTTATCAAATGGTGGGACAAAAACGCCAACGGAGGTCATTTATATATCGGGCAAGACGTGGCCCGCACCATGAAAGCGGACCAATTAACCCGCAAGATGCGTTACGAGCGTGCCTTGCCGCACGTGAGCGGCAATTGCTTCTGGCCCGCCAACGAGATTCTATGGAACAACAAGGGCGTAGCCGACAGCCTACAGCGGAACTACCACCGTTACCCGGCCCTTATCCCGGCCTATACCCATATGCATAACCGTCCGCCAAAAGACGTAAGCAAGCTAAAGACCGAATGGACGCCCAAGGGCTTCCTCTTGCACTGGCAAGCGGAGCAAAGCCCCACGAATCCGGAGCTAGCCTCTTATTTCGTGGTTTATCGCTTTAACGACAAAGAGCCAATAGACACGAGCGATCCCTCGAAGATCGTGGCTATCACCCGGGAAACCGGCTACTTGATGCCTTACGAGAAAGGTAAGGTAAAATACCGCTATGTAGTGACCGCCGTAGATCGCTTTCACAACGAGAGCGAGGGCAAGACAAAGAAAGTAAAATTATAAAGACAACAATATATGTTAACCGACCATCGCTGCACCAAATATACCGACTGTTCCTCTTGTAGTTTCTACCAGAGGGACATATTCAAGTATCGTCTTTATCCGAAAGGGTACGTGATCCCTCAGACAAGATGCATGCAGAACATGGTCTTTTTCCTAGTCAAGGGAGAGATCTGGCTGAACAGCGAGGAGCACCCGGACACTACGTTCCGGGGCGGACAGTTCGTATTGCAACCGATCGGCTCGAAAGTGGAGTGCAAGGTACTCGACTACACCGAATGTATCATCTATCTCTTCGAGCGTCCGCAAAACATATGCGACAACCGTTTCAACAAAGGCATCTCCATCGTGGAGAACGAACGCCAGCAGCCCATCGTAATGACGATGGTTCCGCCGATACAACTCTTCATCGAGGGCATGAAGCTCTACCTCAACGATGATTTAAGATGCTCCGGGCTGATGCAAGCCAAACGCTCGGAGATGGTCTACTTGCTGAACTGCTACTACCCCATCAAGGAGCTAGCCGCCTTTTACGCCCCGATTTACCGGTATAGCCACAGTTTCCAGTATTTCGTGATGCAGAACTACCAAAAGGCGAAAGACGTGGAGACCTTCGCCCAATTGGGAGGCTACAGTGTACCCACCTTCCGCCGTATCTTCAAGGATACGTTCGGAGAGCCCGCCTACCAATGGATGCTGAAACGCAAATGCCAAGACATCCACAACGACCTTATCATGACCGAGCTTTCCATATCCGAGATTTGTTACAAGTATGGTTTTGAATCGCTTTCTAACTTCTCGCACTTCTGCAGGGCTAATTTCGGCCAATCTCCCCGCTCTGTCCGTTCTCTAAAGGATGAAAATACATAATATTCAATGATTTTTTTAAAATCTCTCAACTTTTGCAACTCTTTGGACAAAAATAACAATTCTCCCCTTTAGCATTACCTATACATTTGCGTCCAGAAGGTCAATCATAATTGATTTTCAAAGAAAAATAAAATGTATAGGTACAATAAGACAAGTATTATCTTAAAGGTCACGATCGCCATTCTATTTATTACGAGTTTAGTGATAGAATGCAGTTGCGAGAGATCTGACGAACCGAAAAAAGAGAGTACCGGCTTCATCACCTACACCCTTCGTTGGGATAGCGTGATACCCGGCTTTCCGGCTCCCGAGAAACTTCGATATTGTATTTACCCTTCGGAGGGAGGGCCTATGGTACAGACGGATGGGGATGCGAATAGCATGATGTTGTTCTTACCGCCGGCCACCTATAAAATACTGGTTTTTAATTACGACGCGAAGAATATCGACTTTCGTAATATGTCAAGGTTCGACGAAGCGGAGGCTTATATCCTCCAGACGAAGGCCACCGGACAGGCATCGCAAGGCATAACCCCGTTGTATGGGTTTGTCGTCGATTCATTGGAGATCACACCGGGGCAAGACAAGTCGGGCACTTTGGTACTGACTCCGTTGGTCCGCCACGTAACCTTTACGGTACAGGTAGACAAACCGGAGGAGATAAAGACTTGCAAAGGTTCATTATCGGGCGTATCCACCTCATTAAACTTGAGTAAACGCAAGGTAGTGACCGAGGCATCCACAAATGTAGAGTTCGATATGGAAACCTCCGATAAAGGAGTAAACGGCGATCTGATCATATTAGGTACCGCCCTCCCTAAGGAAGAAGAACAAAAACCTGTCACGAATCAAGTGACAATAGATTTTACCCTAAGCGACGGTAGCACGGTTTCCGCTACCGCCGACTTAGAGGACAAATTAAATGAAATAGACACTCCTCATGTCAACGTGACTATAAATGCCACGGTTGAGAAGAGCCCGAAATTCACGATCCGCCTCACGAACTGGGAAGTAGGTCCCGGCGAAGAGACCACAATCGAATAAGATTAAATGATATACAAATAGTAACAACTTAAATTAGGGTAAAATGAAAAAGTTAATGATTAGTATGTTGGCCATGGCAGCCATGGTTAGCTGTACAAATGAGATTGAAGGTCCGGATCAACCACAAGTGAACCAGAATGAACCTACTCCTATTGAATTTGGGAGTTCAATATTAGCAGTACAAACAAAAGCTGCAAAAACAGGAACAGCTTTTAGCGACAATGAAATCATTGGAATTATCGGATTTAAAGGAGATGCTGCACCTAATGCTGATTATTCAAGTCCTTTCATGGATAATATTAGTTTTACATACGCAACTAATAAATTCGCCACAACTAATGCTAGTGCTGTTTGGGAACGTAATGCCACTCATCATTTTTACGCTTACTATCCTTTAGCAACTACTACAGAAACAAACGGCTATAAGTATACTGCCGGTACTGCATCTGTCGCTCCTACCGTTTCGGTTACAGTACAAACTGGCGAGGAAGGAGTTAAACAGGACTTATTATGGAGTAACTTAACAAGTAAAAAGTTTACTGGAGCTTCGACTGAATTCAGTGCCGATAAAATGAAGTTACAGTTTGCACATAAACTAGCTAGAATTGCATTTAAAGTTGTCAAAAAAGATGAAAATGTTCCTGAATCTGCTTTAAAAGCAGTATCTTTCAAAGTAGACTATAAAGATGCTTCATTAAATCTTATTACAGGAGAATTAACCAAAGGTTCACAAATCACTGATGCTAACAAGATTTCTTTAAGTAAAACTCTCACAACAGCAGAAACGATAACTGTAGATGGATCAGGTAATGCGACATGTGGTGATTTTTCACCTATAATTATTCCGGGTACAGCAATTTCTGATCTTACATTAACTATTAATGAACAAACACTTACCGTTTCAGACCTAAGTACACTTACGTTCAAAGAAGGGGATATCACAACTGTAACTATTACTGTCAACAGTAAAGGCGTTGAATTCTCCGCTGCAATTACAGATTGGACAAGTACAGGTGCTGGCACAGGTACTGTTGAATAATATTTCTCAAGTATTAGGAAGAATTATTAAGCTTATTCTTCCTAATACTTCTTTATTCATTCAAAAAGTATAAGAACATGAATATACATTTATCACATCTGCTATGTGGGTTACTTCTATTATTGAGTTGCAATAATGAAGGACTCATTCAAGAATATGAAAAAGATGTTCCTATTCGCTTTCGTTCTTTATGTGTAGAAATATCAACAAAAAGTATTAATAACAGTTCTATCTTAAAAGACTCTCAAATTAGTTTATTCTCTATTCAACATCTTCCAAATAATTCAGTATCTAGTTGGATTCCCAATCTATTTAATAACACTAAAGGAATATCTGATCTAAACGGTGATATCCTTTATGATAATACATACTTCTTCCCAACAGGGAATGAACTGGACTTCTTCGCTATCCACCCCTTCATATCATCCGCCACAACCGGTTCCAATTACGACGGCACCCAATACACCACCCTCACCCTCAAAGACAACACCGCCGATCAATACGACCTCATGTACGCCTCTTTGCTGAATCAGTCAAAGAAATCATCCGTATTAGTATTTGAGTTCCATCACTTACTTACTCAAATAACAATAAACATCATTAAAAACGCAGGCGTCACTATAGACCTCCCCCTAACCAAAGTACAAATTACCGCCCCACAAAGTGCCATCTTGGATATATGGCAGGGCCAATTAAGCGACATCGCCGGACAAACAACCTATACTTTAAACACCAACACGACATTAAGCGACGGAGACAATCCAATCCCCGGCCAATTCCTCCTGTTCCCCCAAAAAGCGAACGAAATGATATTAACTTTCGGAAACGATGAAAGCAACGTGTTCCACGTCGCCCTTTCCGATGAGCCGCAGATTTGGGAAGCCGGGGTCAATTATCAATACAATATAACGATTAACCGGAATATCCCGGAAATAGCCTCTCCCGAAGTACCCGCAGATAGTTAATCTGTTCTTCAGTCATAATCTAATTTCCTTATTCAAATAACAG
>ENA-ORPD01000593-ORPD01000593.1-human-gut-metagenome-genome-assembly--contig:-NODE-593-length-35779-cov-4.969376_pt1 | contig 35779 bp, 32 predicted proteins | sample MGYA00242143_ERZ509076 | MGnify/ENA primary metagenome ERZ509076 (study PRJEB26280, sample SAMEA2338706) | human gut metagenome | biome: human gut; feature: human-associated habitat; material: faeces... | reverse complement strand
GTGCTCCGCTTAGGCAGACTAGAAATTCTGAGCGCATCCCTGCCAGACGGACACAAGCCGCGCCGCTGTCGAAACGTTGCCCGGACACAAAATTAGAGCCACGCAATCACTTTCGCAAATTCTAAGATTCTGTCTAATTCGTGCGTATCGGAGAGGCCGCAGCCGGAGCCACCACACGGGAGTCCGCCGGAACTAAGGATTTCACAATTATTTATATAGAAAATTACAGGAGAAAAAGAGGAAATAGATATGAACGAATTAAGTAAAGTAGTAAATGCGCAGCTGCAGCAGGCAGCGGAAAACCTTGTCCGTAACCGTCTGATGTCTGATGAATTTTTGGATTTTGTGCAGGAAAATACAAAACCGCTGGATACGCTGATGGCATATTACAAGTGCGCAATCATGGAAGTAGAAACGAAGTTTAAAGTGTTAAACGAACAATTTTCGCTGGAATATGACCGTAATCCGATCGAGTCCATCAAGACACGTGTGAAATCGCTGGACGGAATCGTGCGCAAAGTGCGCCGGAAAAATATTCCGTTGACGCTTTCGGCGATTGAACAGAACATCAATGATATAGCAGGAATCCGGGTTGTGTGTTCTTTCCCGGAAGATATCTATCTGCTGGCGGACTGCCTGCTTCAGCAGGATGATATCCGTCTGATCGAACAGAAAGATTATATCAAGCATCCGAAGGAAAACGGATACCGCAGCCTGCATCTGATCGTTGCAGTACCGATTTTTCTGCAGAATGAGAAAAGGGAAATGAAAGTTGAAGTACAGCTTCGCACCATTGCCATGGATTTCTGGGCGAGTCTGGAGCACAAAGTGCGGTACAAAAAGAATGTTCCGGCAGATGAAACCGAGCGTCTGGCACAGGAACTGAGCGAATGTGCACAGATCAGTGCAGATCTGGACCAGCGGATGCAGAATATCCGTACCCGCCTGGCAGATGCGGAATTACAGCATCCACAGAAACAAAAGAAAGATGAACAGATCCTTCTGGATGTGCTGGGACTGTAATGCCGCTGGTGCTCACAGGTAAGCATGAGAACGGTAACTTCTTTATGCACTGTGCTCCCATGGACGTACTTTCAGATGGACACCGCGGCTGTCGGCGATGCGCTGACACGCCTTAATGTCTTCTTCCGGAAGAATATCCACGATCGACAGCTGCGTGTGTGGGATAAGTTTTCCACATTCCTCTGCAAAATCGAGCATTGCCTCATAGGCATGAGGGAAGGATGGGCGGGTCACTTTTTCATATTTTTCCGCATTTGCCTCGTTCAAGCTGATGGAGATGCTGTCTACGACCTCTGCTAATTCCGGCACAATGTCACGTTTATAATACAGGTTTCCCAGACCATTGGAATTGACACGGATCGGGAGACCTGTTTTTTCTTTGACATATCTGGCACTGGCGATCAGATTCTCCAGTGCACAGGTTGGTTCCCCATAGCCACAGAAAACAAATTCTTTGTAGCCGGTGAAATCAAAGGCATCAATTGCGGCAATAATCTCACTTAAAGAAGGCTCTGCTTTGTGCCAGAGGGTATCCGCATCACCCACACCATCAAACTGTTTACGGATACAGAACGTACAGTTGCAGTCACATTTATTTGTGATATTTGCATATACCTGATCATTGTACACATATAAAATTTTTGCCATAACAATTCCTTCTTTCTATCGTATGGATTCATCAATTGCGAAATTCTTTTCCGGGTTTTTCGTTTTTACACGTTTGAATCTGCAATCAGGTCAATAAGAAATTTCTCGAAATTAACGCCATCGCGTCCCGGCGTATTTTCTTTCATGGTATCCCCGATACTGTGGGATAAAAATTTCCCGGCAAGCAGAATCGCATCTTCCGTGCATATGCCCTTTGTGCGGCAGCCACACAATACAGAGGCAAACAGATCCCCGGTTCCGGAAAAACTCCGGTCAAAAAACGGCGATTCGTGCCGGTAAATTCCATTTGCAGTGGCAGCAATATTATAAATGACGGGATGTTTCTCATCACGGCATTTGACACCGGTGATCACGACATCCTGTGGGTGTGAGGCTTTTTTTTGCAGCCGCAGTGCCACATCTTCTGCCAGCTTCAGCAGATCCGTGTTCGTCCGGCAGTGGAGTAAGGCATCTTCCGGGATGTCTGCCAGCAGACAGGCTTCCGTCAGATTCGGCGTGATCACGTCTGCTTCAAGCGTCAGTTCTTTCATTCCATTTAACAGCCCCGGAGTAAAAAACGGATAAGCATTTCCGTCATCCCCCATAACAGGGTCAACCAGAAGAAGCGTATGTTCTTCCCGAAAATGGTGGATGAAATCAAGCACCTGCGAAATCTGTTCCGCCCCGGTCAGAAATCCGCTGTAGATGGCATCAAAATGCGCGTTATTTTTTCCCCAGGCATCAATATAGTCCGGTAACATGGCGGTCAGATCGGTACAGTGATAACAGGGATAACCGGTCTGCCCGGTCAGTACGGCTGTTGCAACCGGACAACACTGCACGCCCAGCGCGGATAATACCGGAATCGCTGCCGTGAGCGAACACTTTCCGAAACCGGACAGATCATGGATAACAGCTGCTTTTTTCATGGAAAACCTCCGAATTGGTGAAAATAGTTCTTTGTATCCTAGTATAGTGTGATCTATCGGTGTGTATATATCCAAAATGGGAAAAAAATATAAATCCAGTCTGCAAAAAATCATGGACAACCATTTGTGTTTTGATAAAAATAACGGAAAAAGCAAGGTTTTGCTGGACAAATATAGTAAAAAGTAATAAAATTATAAGCATATAGGGGTAGGGTTTATACGAAAATCATAATAAGGAGTGCGTTTATGGAACTGATTTACACAAATGATTTATGCACCGGATGCAACAAATGCGTGCGCAGCTGTCCTGTACTTACGGCAAATATTGCAACACAGGAAGGTTATGTAACGGTAGACCCGGACAAATGTATTGCATGTGGGGAATGCTTTGATGTCTGCCCACATGAAGCGAGAGACTATTATGATGATACGGACCGCTTCTTTGAAGACCTTGCATCGGGAAAGAAAATTTCCGTGATACTGGCACCGGCATTTCTGGCAAATTATCCCAAAGAATACCAGCGTGTGCTGGGATATTTAAAGAGTAAGGGAGTCAACCATATCTGCAGTGTATCGTTCGGTGCGGATATCACAACCTGGGGATATCTGAAATACATTACGGAACACAAATTTTTCGGGGGCATTTCCCAGCCGTGTCCGGCAGTAGTCACCTATGTGGAAAAATATATACCGGAGCTGATTCCGCGTCTGATGCCGGTACACAGTCCGATGATGTGTACTGCTATTTATATGAAAAAATACATGCAGGTCACAGATGAAATCGCTTTTATCAGTCCGTGTATTGCCAAAAAATTAGAGATTACCGATCCCAATTGCGGCGGATATGTTTCTTATAATGTAACTTTTGAAAAGATGATGAAGTATATCGGAAACGCTTATGAAGGGTGTGAACCATATACCGATGAACTGGAATACGGACTGGGTTCTTTGTATCCGATGCCTGGTGGACTGCGGGAAAATGTAGAACATTTTCTTGGAAAAGAACAGGTAGTGCGTCAGGTAGAGGGCGAGCATGAGGCATATGAATATCTGCGTTCCTATGCAAAACGTATTCAGCAGAATAAAGAACTTCCGTTTATGGTAGATATCTTAAATTGTGCGAAGGGCTGTCTCTACGGAACTGCCACAGATCCTAAACGGGGAACGGATGATGTCATGCTGACAATCGCAAAACTGCGGAACAGCAAAACCAATGGAAAACAGGAGAAGGCACACTTTGGCAGGAAGAGCAAAAGCAGGAGTCCGTGGGCAGATACACTGACACCGGAGGAACGTCTGAAAAACTTCATGGACGCTTTCGGGAAGCTGGACATCAGCGATTTTATGCGCAGCTACACCAATCGCGCAGTACATATTGAGGAACCGTCCGAACAGGAGAAGAACCGTCTGTTTGCAGAAATGAAAAAAGATACCTACGAAGAACAGCACAGGGACTGCGAATCCTGTGGATATTCAAGCTGCACCGACCTGGTACGTGCCATCCACAATGGAGTCAACGTAAAAGAAAACTGTGTGCACTATGTGCGGGGTCTGGCAGAGGAAGAGACAAAAAAGATTGCAGAACTTCGCGATCAGGAGCGGACGGAACAGGAAATCCGCCAGCAGAAGATTACAGATATCACAGACCGGTTTATTACCCTGAGTGATAACATTGCAGAATTGAATACGGCAAATGAGGAGTCTGCAAATGAAGCGACTAATCTTGCGCAGTATATTCAGGATATTTCCCGCCTGTGCGATGAACTGAATGAATCCATCCGCATTATGTCGGATTTCATCAGTGTATATAAAAAGAGCAATGAAGATATTTCTGCCATTGCAGGACAGACAAATCTGCTTTCACTCAATGCCTCCATTGAGGCGGCGCGTGCCGGTGAGAACGGAAGAGGCTTTGCGGTGGTAGCGGAGGAAATCCGTACACTGTCTGATTCCACGAAGGATCTTCTGACACAGAACGACCAGAAAGCCGAGGCAATTCTTCCAAAGATTACACAGAGCATGGATTCGATCAAAGATCTGGTAGAAAGCATGAATACCATGACGCAGAAGGTGTCAACGATTGCCGCAAACACGGAAGAAATTACTTCCCAGACGACCTATGTACAGAATATGACAGAAGAAATGCGGGATGAGGTGAAAGAACTGTAGATGAAAAAGGATGCGTATTACACATCCGGACAATTTGCAAAAAAAGCACATGTGACACTTCGCGCGATTCGGTATTATGATAAACAGAATATTTTAAAACCAAGTGCACGGACTGCCGCAGGAGCGCGGCTGTATACGGATGCAGATCTGGCAAAACTCCAGCAGATCCTTTTATTAAAATATCTGGGATTTTCGCTGGAAGATATCCGGGAGATGACACTTGCTGCGGCAGATCAGCAGTATCTTCTTGAATCCATGCGGATACAGAAGAAGCTGCTGCGGCAGAAAATGGACGAAATGCAGGCGATGGATGAGGCAATTGACCGCACCATAGAAGCCATCCAGACGGAACAGGCGATTGACTGGAACAGTATGCTGGATCTGATCCATTTGACGGCAGTAGAACGAAGCCTGAAAAACCAGTACCAGAATGCGGCAAATATTTCCGCCCGGATTCGCCTGCACAGGGAGTATTCCGTCAATCCGCAGGGGTGGTTTCCGTGGATTATGCAGCAGTGTAATCTGCAGCCGGGGATGCGGATTCTGGAGCTCGGCTGTGGAAATGGAGCATTATGGACTGAAAACAGAGAACAGCTGCCTGCGGATCTATGGGTCGTTCTCTCGGACAAATCAGAAGGAATGCTAAAGGATGCCCGGCGTGCACTGGGAGAGGACAGCCGTTTTTCCTATAAAAAATTTGACTGCGGAAAAATTCCTTACGAGGAGGAAATGTTTGATCTTGTGATCGCGGATCATGTGCTGTTTTACTGTGAAGATATCCCACAGGTGCTTGCAGAATGTCGGAGAGTCTTAAAAAATGGGGGACGGTTTCTATGCAGTACCTACGGAAAGCAGCATATGCGGGAAATTACCGATCTGGTGCAGCAGTTCCATAAAGAAATCGTTTTGTCAGCGGAGGTGCTGTATGAGCGGTTCGGGCTTGAAAACGGAGAAAACCTGTTAGCACCGTATTTTTCGGAAATTCAGATGCGAAGATACGAGGATGCGATTGAAATAGCGGAAGCAGAACCGCTGATTTCCTATATTCTTTCCTGTCACGGAAATCAGAACCAGCTGCTTTTGAACCAGTACAAAGAGTTCCGGGAATTTGTTTCTGCCCGCGTGGCAGATGGATTTCATATCACAAAAGATGCCGGAATCTTCCTGTGCAGAAAATAATTAGAAAAATCTATAAAAAAGACTTGAAGGTGACCTAGCGTCACCTTTTATAATGGAAATAAATATAGAAATCGTAAATGCACACAGGAGGAAATGCTCATGACCATTATTGTAACGGGCGGTGCCGGTTTCATCGGCAGCAACTTTATTTTCTATATGTTAAAGGAACATCCGCAGGATCGCATTGTTTGTCTGGATTCCCTGACCTATGCGGGCAATCTGTCCACGCTTGCACCGGTGATGGATCAGCCGAATTTTCGTTTCGTAAAACTCGATATCTGCGACCGTCCGGGAGTATATACCCTTTTTGAGGAAGAAAAACCGGATGTGATCGTCAATTTTGCAGCGGAGTCCCATGTGGACCGCTCCATTGAGAATCCGGAAGTCTTTTTGCAGACCAATATTATCGGTACTTCCGTGCTGATGGACGCATGCAGGAAGTATGGTATTTCACGGTATCATCAGGTATCCACGGATGAGGTATACGGAGATCTGCCACTGGACCGTCCGGATCTGTTCTTCCATGAGGATACACCGATCCACACCTCCAGTCCTTACAGCACTTCCAAGGCATCTGCGGATCTGCTTGTTATGGCATATCACAGAACGTACGGCCTGCCGGTGACGATCAGCCGCTGTTCCAACAACTACGGCCCATACCAGTTCCCGGAAAAACTCATTCCGCTTATGATTGCAAATGCGCTGGCAGATAAGCCGCTTCCGGTATACGGAGAGGGACTCAATGTGCGCGACTGGCTGTATGTCGAGGATCACTGTAAGGCGATTGACCTGATCCTGCGCAACGGAACCGTCGGAGAAGTCTACAACATCGGCGGACACAATGAGATGAAAAATATTGATATCGTAAAACTCATCTGTGAATATCTCGGCAAGCCGGAGAGCCTGATCGAGCACGTACAGGATCGCAAGGGACATGACATGCGCTATGCCATCGATCCGACCAAGATTCACAACGAGCTGGGCTGGCTGCCGGAGACGATGTTTAAAGATGGTATCCGCATGACCATCCAATGGTATCTGGACAATAAGGAATGGTGGGAGAACATCGTAAACGGAGAGTATCAAAATTACTATAAAGAAATGTATGGGAAAAAAGGGATATAAAGAAAGGCATATAAATATGAAAGTATTCGTGACAGGCGTTGCCGGACAGCTGGGACATGACGTGGTAAACGAACTGACAAAGCGCGGACATCAGGCAGTCGGTTCGGATATTGCACCGACACTGGAATCCTGTGCATCGTATGTGCCGCTGGACATCACCGATGCGGCAGCGGTGGAACAGACAATCATGCAAGTACAGCCGGATGCCATCGTGCACTGTGCGGCATGGACCGCTGTCGATGCAGCAGAGGACGAAGAAAATCAGGAAAAAGTCAGAGCCATCAACGTAGATGGAACGAAACATATTGCGGAAGCGGCAAAAAAAGTAGATGCCAAAATGGTCTATATCAGCACAGACTATGTATTTGACGGACAGGGCGAAACACCGTGGGAGCCGGACTGCAAAGATTATGCACCGCTCAATGTATACGGACAGAGCAAACTGGGGGGCGAGTTGGCAGTGGCACAGACACTGGAAAAGTATTTTATCGTTCGTATCGCCTGGGTATTTGGATTAAACGGAAAAAATTTTATTAAGACCATGTTAAAAGTGGCAAAAAATCACCCGCAGGTGCGCGTGGTAAATGACCAGATCGGCACACCGACCTATACTTACGATCTGGCAAGACTGCTTGTTGACATGATGGAAACCGAAAAATATGGTTATTACCACGTAACAAACGAGGGTGGTTACATATCCTGGTACGATTTCACAAAAGAAATTTACCGGCAGGCAGGGATTTCTACCGAAGTGCAGCCCGTGACAACCGCGGAATACGGTCTGTCAAAGGCAGCGCGTCCGTTTAACAGCAGACTGGAAAAAAAGAAACTGAAAGAAAATGGATTTACACCGCTTCCAACCTGGCAGGACGCACTGGGGCGGTATCTGCAGGAATTAAAGAGACAGGGGGAACTTTAAGATGAAGGGAATTATATTGGCAGGCGGCGCAGGGACACGGCTGTATCCGCTGACGATGGTAACCAGTAAACAATTGCTTCCGGTATATGACAAACCGATGATTTATTATCCGCTGTCTACACTGATGCTGGCAGGCATCCGCGATATTTTAGTTATTTCCACGCCGGAAGATACCCCGAGATTTGAAGCACTTTTGGGGGATGGAAATCAGTTCGGGCTTCATCTGTCCTACAAAGTGCAGCCGTCTCCGGATGGACTCGCACAGGCATTTTTGCTTGGAGAGGAATTTATCGGAGAGGATGCCTGTGCCATGGTGCTCGGAGACAACATTTTCTACGGAAACGGATTCGGAAAAATTCTGCGAAATGCCGCAAAGGATGCACAGGAAGGACAGGCAACCGTCTTTGGCTATTATGTCAACGATCCGGAGCGTTTCGGTGTCGTGGATTTCGATGAGAACGGAAAAGCCGTATCCATCGAAGAAAAACCGGCACAGCCAAAGAGCAACTATGCCGTGACCGGACTGTATTTCTATCCGGCAGGCGTGAGCAAAATGGCAAAACAGGTACAGCCATCCGCCCGCGGCGAACTGGAGATCACCACCTTAAATGACCTGTATCTGCAGCAGAAAAACTTAAATGTGCAGCTGCTCGGACGTGGGTTTGCATGGCTGGACACCGGAACGATGGACAGCCTTCTGGATGCGGCGGCATTTGTGCAGATGATCGAGCACCGTCAGGGTGTGACCATTTCCGCGCCGGAAGAAATTGCATATATCAATCATTGGATCACAAAGGAAAAACTGATGGACTCGGCCGCACGCTACGGAAAGAGTCCGTATGGAGAGCATTTGAAAGCAGTCGCAGAGGGCAGGGTGAAATATTAAAAACAGCGTAACTATTCTGAGGGGGTTCTGAATAGATACAAATCAGCATGAAAGAGGAAAAAACAGTGGGACAGATAACAGTGGAAAAAAATGTCGGCGGTATCGAAGGGCTGTGTGTGATTACACCGGCCGTACATGGGGATGCCCGCGGATATTTCATGGAGACATACAATGAGAGGGAAATGAAAGAAGCCGGATTCGATATCCAGTTTGTACAGGATAACCAGTCCATGTCCGTCAAGGGTGTACTTCGCGGACTGCATTTTCAAATCAACTATCCGCAGTGCAAACTTGTCCGTGCCGTGCGCGGAAGCGTATTTGATGTGGCAGTGGATCTTCGCGAAGGCTCCGCAACCTACGGAAAATGGTACGGAGTGGAACTTTCCGAGGAAAACAAAAAGCAGTTTTTGATTCCGGAAGGCTTTGCGCATGGCTTTCTGGTCCTGTCCGATGAGGCAGAGTTCTGCTATAAAGTCAATGACTTCTGGCATCCGAACGACGAGGGCGGCCTGGCATGGAATGACCCGGCAATCGGTATCCAGTGGCCGGATGTGCAGGGGGAGTATCAGGGAACCCCATCGGCGGAAGGGTATTGCATGACGGATGGAACGTTGCTGACACTTTCAGAGAAAGACCAGGAGTGGCCGGGGCTGGAGAAAAAATAGAAAAATGGAACCGGAAAAAGTTTCAGCGCTATTATAAGCAGCATCTAAAAACAACATAAGAAAGTAAAAAGAAGTGATGATGTATAAGAAAAAACAATATATCATCACTTTTTTAATCATTGATTCCGTTAACAATTTGATGCGAACAGTAACGATGAGATTATTTTGGATGTTCGGGATACAAGAAACTGCTTGATGGAGAAAAATAAATAGGTTATCATAAAGACAGGAAAAGATTGCAGAGGGAAAAACGAAAAGGAAAGAGGTGAAAACTAAGCATTTGTGCACGAAAACAAATTGCGATGTTGCGGAATCGTGATTCACACAAACAGGAGGAAGCAATTTGAAAAATGCACCAGATAAGCTCCAGTGGCATCCGGCATTTTGCGCTGCCGCGGGGCTCGAATTCCACGAAGATATTGAACGGCTGGAGTTAAAGCCGGAATACAATCTGAGCAAAGAACCAATCCGCATTGATCTTCTTATTATAAAAGAAGAAAGTGACAGACGAATTAAGAATGAAATCGGTCATATCATGAAAAAATATAATGTGATCGAGTATAAGAGCCCGGAAGATGCACTGACTATTGATGATTTTTATAAGACAGTCGGATATGCATGTCTGTACAAAGGCTATGGAGAACGTGTAGATGCAGTTCCAATCAATGAACTGACAGTATCTATTTTCAGAGCAACCCGACCGGAGAAAATGTTTTTGACATTGCAGAAGTATGGACATAAAATAGAAGAAAAATATCCGGGAATTTATTATGTGACAGAACATTTACCGTTTCCAGCGCAGATTATTGTGACACAGGAATTAGAGCCGGGAGAGCATCGAAGTTTGAGAATTTTGTCAAATCATGCAAAGAAAGAAGATGTGGAAGAATTCCTGAGAAAAGCAGAAGAAATGAACACACCGCGTGATCGGCAGAATGTTGAGGCTGTGTTACAGGTAAGTGTTAAAGCAAATGATGAGTTATATCGTGAAATAAGGAGGGATGCGAATATGTGTGATGCGTTGAGAGAACTGATGAAGGATGATCTGGAAGATGCCAGAAAACTGGGAGAATCGGAAGGTAAAGCAATGGGAGAAGTTGTAGGAGAAGCAAAAATTATTCTTAAAATGAACCACAGCGGAATGTCGCCGGAAAACATTGCATCCATCACAGGCAAGGATCTGGATGAGATCCATGCAATACTGGAAGGAAAAGTTCCGGTGTTGGGGTAAATTAAAAGAAGAAATTTATACTTGAACGTGCAGAGGTATGGAATTAAGAAGGGGAGGTGACTGGTATGTTGGCTTTGCAGGGATACTATGACGGAAACATGGTTCGAACTTTAGAAAAAATTCATGCAAAGAAAAATCAAAAATTGATTATAACAGTTTTGGACGAATTTATGGATGAATCAGATTCAAAAGATGAAAAAAAATCAGCGAGAGGGATATTGGCTCAATATGCAGATCCCAGCTTACAAGAGAAAGAACAATATGCTTGGGAAAAGGCGGTGACAGAAAAGCATGGTAGTGCTTGATGCAAACGTTATTTTAAGATATCTTCTGAATGATAATGAGGCAATGGCAAGAGAAGCTGAAAGTATTATAAAAACAGAAGTTACAATGGTTCCAATTGAGGTTATTGCGGAAGTTGTATATGTATTAAAGGGCGTATATTCTGTTGATGGAAATAAGATTAGGGATGCATTGATGGAATTTTTGTCAGAAGTGACAGTTGCAGAAAAAGAAGTTATTCAGGTAGGACTTGACGCATATGCGGAAAATAATTTAGACTTTGTGGACTGTATTTTATATGCGTATAGTTGTGTAAAGAAATATGATATCAAAACATTTGATAAGAAATTGAATAAACTGTTATCTAGGTGATGGCTAAGTAGTTAAACAAAGAAAGTGATATCCAATCAATGAACTGACAGTATCTATTTTCAGAGCAACCCGACCGGAGAAAATGTTTTTGACATTGCAGAAGTATGGACATAAACATAGAAGAAAAATATCCGGGAATTTATTATGTGACAGAACATCTGCCGTTTCCAGTGCAGATTATTGTGACACAGGAATTAGAGCCGGGAGAGCATCGGAGTTTGAGGATTTTGTCAAATCATGCAAAGAAAGAAGACGTGGAGGAATTCCTGAGAAAAGCAGAAGGAATGAATACATCGCGTGACCGGCAGAATGTAGAGGCTGTGTTACAGGTAAGTGTCAGGGCAAATGATGAGTTGTATCGTGAAATAAGGAGGGATGCGAATATGTGTGATGCGTTGAGAGAATTGATGAAGGATGACATCGAACGTGAAGTAAGTGCTGCCAGAAAGCTGGGAGAATCCGAAGGGGAAGTGCGAGGTAAAGCTATGGGAGAAGTTGTAGGAGAAGCAAAAATTATTCTTAAAATGAACCGTAGTGGAATGTCCACGGAAAACATTGCATCCATCACAGGTAAGGATCTGGATGAGATCAACGCAATATTGGAAGGAAGAGTTCCAGTTCTGAGTTAAATTAATTTGAAATACCCGTATTAAATAAAAATAGAATATTTAAGTAAGAAAAAGTGATGATGTATGACAAAAAAAGAATATATTATCACTTTTTCTTATTAAAACAGAATTGGATTGACTACTGATGATGACGGAGATAGTATAAAAATATATTTTTGAGATAAAATTGTAAAAATAAACAAACTTATTAATAGAGAATAGGAAGAAGATTAAAAAATGGCAACCGATGAGTACCAGAATAAGATTGCAGATGGTATTGATGAATACTTGCAGGGGAAATAAGATTACGTCTGTGACTGGAAAGATCTGAATTAGATCAATGAAATACGGAAATGAGAGATTCCAGTGTTGACATAAAAACATCTTGAAAAAATATATATTGTTACAAGAAATATAAAAGATTATCAGCCGTGAAAGGATGAAGATTGAACATACTACATATTTTACATAAAATAGATATTACAAAATTATTGTCAAATATAGCTGCATTGTATACGATTGCACAAATTATATATTTTTTATCGCATATATATAATTAGAATATTGAAGAAAATACGTCCTCTTTCTTTAAGTGAGGAAGAATTTTGGAATTATACCCATTATTTTGTAAAAAGCCGTCTAAAGAAAAATAGAAAAATATATGGATTTAATAAATTTATAAACCAAGTGCTTATAAAAGGTCGGAAACAATTTATTTTAATTTTAGGAGAGGCGGGGACAGGAAAATCAACATTTTTAGTGAATTTGTATGCAATATTTAAATGTAAATTTTTTAAAAGAAACTATGACATCGAATATGTTCCCCTAAAATTATCAAATTCATTAGATTTGATTGATGCAATAGAAAATAAAGGAGCTACTATATTATTGTTGGATGCCTTTGATGAAGCTTCTGAAGCAAATAAAAATCCACAAGCTTTTTTTGAAATGCTGGAGGAAAAAACAAAATGGTTTCCAAAGGTGATTATTACATCACGTAATAACTTTTTTGATAATGATCAATTTTTAAATAGGGATATTGGCATAGATCGGGTACTTACACTTCAAAATGAAAAATATGAAATATTTCATATTTGTGATTTTACACATTTGGACGTTATTTTTTATTTGATAAGAAAGTATAAATTTCGAATTGATAAATATATAAAAGCACGTAGAATTATTTATAAGTGTGGGAATCTGGCATGTAGACCTGTTATTATTAGTTACATGGATTTATTGATAATAAAAAAGGTTCGTATCATGGACTGTTGAATATTTATAATGAGATTGTTGAAAACTGGATAAAAAGAGAAGCATTCTTCATTTCTAAAAAAAATAGCTAACTTGAAAAAGTAAATTCCAGTGCAAGAGTAAATGGGGAATTTAAAATTTCATTTTAGGATAAGTTGAAAAATACCGATAAAGTATACCAATCAAAGTATTTTCATTGTATAATATTCTACAGTATATGCACATTTTTTTGTAATCTTTTTCGGCAAATCTAATATATTTATAGTGTCATATATGTTTTGATGAAAAAGTTGCAAATTAGTGTAAAAAAAAACAATTAGTGTGGTACTAAGAGTGAATAAAAAAATAAGAGATGCAATTTTGAAATTGCTGAATGAATATGTAAAAAGAATAAAAAATATGAAAAAAGAAAAAGAACATACGAATTTCCCGATACTTGTTTCAATCACACGAAAAGGTTATTGGCTTTTTCGTATGCTCTTTGATGAATATGAAGAACGTCAATCGGAGCTTGCTGAGAGTGATCCGCTGATGGTGTTTGGACAATTTGAAATTTATAGTGATCGATATATGACAAAAATCTTAGACGGGATTCTAATTGGTAATCAAGATCAATCCAGTAATAAATTATTATTTGATAATCGACAGGTATTGTTGTTTGACGATATTATGATACGTGGAGACAATTTGTTTTATCACTATGCAATGCTTTCTAGTTGGGGGGCAGATGTAACTCCATTGACATTGGAGTGTGATAGATCCTGTTGGGGAAAATATAGTGACAATGAAGCAAAGAAGAATGCATTTTATAAGTTTTATCCGGAAAATAAAGAAAAATTTCATCAGGCACTCAATGATTTTTGGGATAAGCAACAAACATATACAGAATTTCGGTTTTGGATGACACCGGAGGACTTGGCAAATGATTCAGTGTATGAGTTACTGTTGTTTCAAAAAAATCTATGTCCGATGACGATTGATTTGCCGATTATAGCAGAAAAAGAGAAGGGAAAGACGCGAAAAACGTATCGTTATGTGACGTTGCAGACACAGATGTGGGAAAAATTAAAAGAACAACAAGGAGATTGGTTTTTTGTGGAAAATATGTCGGATATAAAAGATTGTTATTATGTAAATGCTTCTTTTTTTGAGGGAATTACATGTTTGCAGGAAATGTCTTTATGGGGAGAAATTGAAGATTGCACAGTAAAATGTAAATTTAATGAACCAATAGAAGGTGAAATAAAAATAGTGTTTGTACCACAAGTAATCGTAAGATCCATGAGTTATTTTCAAGTTGTTGAACTATTTTGTCGTTTGTATGAGTACACGCCTTATGGAAATGCAGTAAAAGAGACTATAAACAGACTTCTTGGAGAAGAAAATAATGTGAAAGATAAAACCTTGCCGAAAGAAAAAATGCTTTTACTGATGGAAAAAAATTGCAATCTATATCGGACATTGTATCGCGCAAATATTTTATATTTCAGCTTATATGTTGGAAAGCAATTTGAACAGTTTTTAATAGAAAATGGAATATATACAAAGAACGAATTTACATTAGATTTCGATTGGGAATTTATGAAACATCATTCTCAAAAAGAACTTATTGATACATTAAAAGAATTTGCGGAAGAGCCGCAAGTAATGAGACGTCAACTCATGATCCGAAAGGGAAAACAGAAAACCTATATTCATAAAGAAATTATTGAAAAAAATTGGAAAGCTGCATTATATTGTGTGAGGGAATGGTTAGCAGATGAACGTTTTCAAGAAAACAATGATTTTGAACATATTCTTACGATTGAATGGATGGAAAACTCTCTTTCCAATGTGATTCCCGATATGAGTTTGGAAGAACGGCGGCTGATTGTAACACGGATCATTCTGTTATGTCAGGAAGAAAGCTGCTTTAGTAACTATATTGTAAATGATACACAAAGTGGATTGGTAAAACGGGGATTTCGACCGGGAGAAAATGCAATTAAAATTTTGGGAGATACTGCAAAACAGGTGATACCATATATATATGCGTTATATATACGGACTGGGGCAGGGGATTTTTATAAGTATTATGATTCGTTTATAGCAAAGTTAAATACATATTTTTACCATGAGCGATTTTTTGAGTATGGATTGGATCCGTATTCTCTGTATTTTTTTGAAGATTTTTTTCAAACGGAACAGGAGGGGGCAAAGTGGAATATTGAAAAAAAGCTTGCACAAGTGAGATACTTACTTGCAGATTATCTGGATGGTAATACAAGAGAGTACGATAATGTGTTTCAAATGGTAAATGAATGGGAGTTAAAGCGTGGAAATAACAGTAGCGATGTGGAGTTGCTTTCGTGAATTGGAACCGGGAGTGAAATGGGTATTAAGAGATCTGTTGGATATTGCATCAGAGCGTGGCAAATGTAAAGAAACACCGGAGGGAGAAAGATATCTGGATGGAATTCCACTGGAAGAGTTGAGTCATACGATAATTGCTGCTTTAAATGCAGCTAAGATGAGACGTTATGCCAGTCAGGTGCAAAAATTGACCGGTTGTTTTGTGGCGGCTGATGAGATTGTTAAAAACGGTATTCGGCTTATGTTGTCCTTGTATTTGGAGCCATATGAGATAGAACCGAACAAAACGGAGGGACGTGTAAGGATTATTGGTTGCGCGAAACGACCGGTGGAAGAACGTGTATCCAGTTTTTATGCAACATCATTATATAAGTATCTGTATGGTGAACAAGAAAATGAAGAAGCGATGCGCAGATTTAAAGAAGATCATCTGGAGATCCCCTATTATGTAAATTTATACAGGATACAGGGAAGAATGACTGGATCAGGAAAACAAAAGTATACGGAAGAATACATTCGTCAGTGGGAAGTAAAGATGCGGGAATTTTTACGGCAGGAACAAAAAAATGGAGTAAGATATGGATATTTTGAAAATATAGATTTGGATCGCATTGCCAGAAGCATGCCATATATAACGGAGGAATAATGAATGAGGGACAGATTTAACGAAAGATATATTGCGGCAATAAAAGCAGATTGTATGCATGAATGTTGTATGGAAGGTGGCTTTGTAAAGCTTTCCAAAGCAGATACGTTTATAGAATATTGTTTTGAGATGGCATGTGCCCATATGAACCGAGGACTGGATGTACTTACAGAGTGGAGATATCGCAAAGATCAGTATTGTAAAATTACAGATACGATTGTATATGATTTTGCACACTACAGTAAGCATGATTCCAGCCATTCGGTCAGTATTCTTGAAACGATTGAACTTGTAATCGGAGATGAACGTATCGTAAAATTGAGCAGGGGGGATTTATGGCTTTTACTGGAATCCGCATATTCGCATGATATTGGAATGGCATTAACAGGGGAAGAATTATATAATTTGTGGAGTAATCCGGATTTTAAGGAATATCTTCTTTTTTGCCTGGCATCTAAAGATACGGATTTGAAAAAAGCAGCAAATTATTACCAGAAAATGGATGATTTACTTCGCAATAGAATTAGCCGGTCAAAGAGAGAAGATGGGAAGCAGGATGATATTTTTGAAGAATGTTGGCCAAATAAAATTGTTGAATATGTAAGGTGGTTGGTTTCGGATTATATTCGAAGACAGCATAGTAAACGAAATGCAAAAGTAAGAGAACGTGTTGTTGCGCAGGATAATTCTGAGGTTCCGAAAAGACTGTATGAGATTGTAACACTTGTATCGAAGTTACATACATTCGATGGATATGATGCAATTATGGAAAGGTTGCGGTATCGAGAAAAAGGAATTGGGGCAGAATTAATTTATCCAAGGTTTACAGCTGCCATGCTTCGATTAGGAGATGTGCTTGATGTGGAGAACAACCGATTTTCTCTGTATTCGGTGGAGCATATGTCTCAAATGCCAGAAGAAAGTTCGACACATATGTTAAAGCATGAGGCAATCAGTCATATTATTATTACACCTGAGGAGATCCAGGTCGAGGCAGAATCGGATCAGATAGAGGTGTGTCAGTGTGCGCAGGATTGGTTTCACCTGATTGAACGGGAAGTTCAGGATCTGATTTATAGTTGGAATGAAATTGCTCCACCATTACTGCGGGGGTGCACGTTAAAACGCAGTCAGTGTTATGTGTATCTTCTGGATAGCAACAATAAAAAACATGCGTATCATCTGGAACGACAGAGACGTTTTGAGGTTGATAAGGAAAAACTGACAGATTTGTTGGCAGGTGCTAATTTTTATTCATACCGCATGGATTTTATCCGGGAATATCTGCAGAACGCGATGGATGCTACAAGGATACAGTTGTGGGAAGATATCACGCAGGGAATGTGTGGAGATGAAATAATGAAAAAGGCAAAAGAGAGAGTTTTGCAACCGTTTGATATTCCAAAAGAAATCTATGACCGGTATGAGGTAAAACTTGGAGTAGATAACATTCCGGGAGATTTTGAAAATTTGTTGATTACTGTAGAAGACCGGGGCATTGGCATGGAGAAAGAGTGCGTAGACGTAATTTCTATAATTGGGACAGGCTGGAGAGGACGCAGGAAATATGACCGGGTGATTCAGGAAATGCCAAGATGGATGCGCCCAACTGGTGGATTTGGAATTGGAATTCAGGCAGCATTTATGGTAACATCCTCAGTAGTCATTATGACGCAGACGGAGAATGAGCCTATTGGGCGTAAGATTACATTGAATGCACCAAAATCAGGTGGGGAGATTACCACGGAGGAATATCAATTAGGACATCATGGAACAAAAATAGAATTAAAGGTTCCGATTGATATTTTTTTGAGGTGGAATAGTGAGATTGCACAAAATGCAAAAAATAAAATTATATTTGATCATGTTGACTTGGAAATGCAAAAGATTGATGACAATAAATATGCAGATAATGTGGGACTGGATGAATATAATATTAAAAATTACACGAAAAAAGTATTGTTAAATTATTTAAAACAAATAATTCCCCTTCCGTTAATATCTATTGTTGTATATGTTCAAGGTTATAGTAGCTTATGCTATTCTGTACATGAAGTATCATATAAAACTAGAGAACTGACATGGAATGATAAGAAGTATTTGGTTTTAACAAGAGAAACGACAGGGGACAGTTTTCAAGGACTGGCAGATTTGGAAGCATGGGATTGCGCGGAAGAGGTTTTTGTAACATTTAAAAGACGAATATATGGAGAAAATGGAAAGACATCTATCTGTTACAAAAATGTACGTATGACAGGTGAGGAAAGTCCGTTGAAGGCTCTGAATGAAGTGTTGGATATTTCTCTTGATTTTATGGGGTTGCAGGTAAAACGTGATTTAAAGATTCATCGTAATGAATTTAGGGAGAGTTTTCCACTTGAATCTTATGTTGTTCGTTATTTGCAATTGTATTTGCATATGCTATTGAAAAATCGAGATGGGTTTGATCCGAAAATATCATTATTGCAGATGATATATATAAATGACGATGATCGGGAATTGTTTAAAGAATATATTAAAAAACATCAGAAAGAGTTTGAAGATAAAACAGTTACTATATATCAATGTGTTATTCAGCAAAAAGAATGGTCACCCGAGATGAAGGAAAAATTAAAGCGTTTAGATAACATGAATGAGCAAAGAGAAAATAACGATAATTCTCCAAGCTTCAATTTGTCTGATATATCATTGGCAGAAAATACATGCAGTTTGCTGGAAATATATAAACAATATTTACAAATGAAAGAGGGACATAGAGGAATATTAGTCGCATCAGATGATCGTATTTCTTATACAGCGGAAGAAGCAGAAGGATATCTCTACACAGAACTTCAGGCATGGATTATAAATAATATGCATTTGAAAGGAGATCAATGGAAATTTAACGAGAAAGTAGAAAGAAACGAAAAGAACAGTGTATTCTATTGTTTAATACAAAATGGAATAGTCAAGGATAATTTTTTGTGGAAACTATTACAAGATAAAGAAACATTGTCAAAGAAAAAGATATCTACTTATATACATAATGAAATAAAAAAAGATAAGCGGGTGGTTTTTTGGAAATTTGAGAGTAAACAATTAATTGGAAAGAACTTTAATTCATGCAGAGAATTTTACTTGCGTTCCTGGAGCGATTTAGAGGGAAACTTTTATACAGAATATCCAGAAGAATTTGCTAGCTTGGAGGTGACAGATCTTCCATATGTTTCCAAGCAAATAGATGGACAGATGTGTTACGTAATTCGACCTATGACTGGAACTTGGATTTATCGATTTAATCAGCGGAATAGTTATAATAAAAATATGGGAAGATCCGTGATGACAAAGGGTGAATTTATCAAGGAAGTCATGGGAGAAGATTGTGCACATCCAACAGAAGAGTTTGGCTATCTCATGCGATGGGTAACAAAATATGCAACGCATGAGGAGACTAGAAAGAGTATACATCTTGTGTGGGATATGTATAAAAAGTATGTCGGAGGAATTTTTGATGAAAATATAGAAGATATCGCGATGTCTGGCAAGTATACATGGGAAAGGTTTGTAAATGAAATGAAGGGGGACAAATAAAGAGTGGAAAAGTTTAAGGAAAATGAGATTACACAATATTATTACAAGGGATACGAGAACGATTATGACAAAATTGTACAATCTTATATCAAGTATTATCACAAAAGAGCACGGACATGTAAGTACTTTTATTATTCACCTGAATCCGTGAACCTTGTTTCAAAATGAAAAGGCACACAGGAAATGTTTGCCATATTCAGCTACCTGTTGTCAGGTGATGAATACAAAGCTGTCATAAAGACGCTTGAAAGTAAATCTCCAGCGATTACTCCTTCCAATGGACAGTACCAAACGGCCGGCATGTTCTGTCAGATGTCCCGCAAACTGCATAAGATTACTGATCACCGTACGTATTCTTCGGCGATGTATTTTCTTCCGGCCGGGAGCATCCTTCTTTTTCAACGATTCCTGCCCTATGATTCGAAGGATATTATATGCGATCCTTGTCAGCTCCGGCACCAGTTTGTTGCTCTCAAACTTTCCCGGCGGGAGTCTTTCAACATCCATGTCCGTCTTGATTTCACTGTGATACTGCACACTTTCTCCGTGGGCATGGTAAAGATCAATGACTGTTTCGTCTGGCAGCATTCCCTGACGGATCCCAGCCATTCTTCTTTACTTTCCTGTCTGGGATTCCGTTTTATGATGAAAGACACATTGTTGTATTTATAGCTTTCTTCCATAAAGATGCCTGTGTTTTCAGATGCATCGTTGCCGGAATCCAGCCGGATGGGCAGTGGTTTTTCCGTCAGCCGTCAAACCCCTTGTAGGTACGGGATACGCCTTCCTTATTGGATTTCGAATTGTCAAAGGGGGTTACATCAATATCGACAGGGACAAAGCCGTTATCCAGGGCTGTCGGCTCTGTGTGCATTTCACGTAGCATGTCGACATTTGCCTGCTGGATGTCTTTGTGCAGGGTTCATTTTTTTAACAAAACTGCTTTTTCCAAGTATTTGCCCTACGAATACCAGACCACTGAGAGTAATGAGCCGCTCATCGCTGAATTCAATGTGTATTTTCTTCATTGCACTGCCTCCACCTGTCTTTTGATACTTTCATTATACAGGATAATGCATGATGATACAGTAAAAAAACAAAATTTTGTTTAACTTGGTGGGTGAAATAAAATGTATTACGAAAATCAGTTTCCAGCAGGTATTATTGCTGAAAAAACGGGATGTAACACTATGGTAAGTTTCACGGAATAAGGTTTAACTAACGAGGCTCTGAACCAATGTCATTAACTTAAGCATGTTCTCGTGAAAAATCGAGAATCTGTTTTTTCTACCACTAACAAAAATTTTACAAATGTACTTGACAAGTTGGGCAAAATGTGTGGCTGCGCTCGTTATTAACGTCATCTGAAGATAACGAGCGCGGTCCTTGTAGTGAAGGAAGGTATTGTTGTTCACTTTTCACTACAAGGAGGGATGCGAATATGTGTGATGCGTTGAGAGAATTGATGAAGGATGACATCGAACGTGAAGTGAGTGCTGCCAGAAAACTGGGAGAATCGGAAGGGGAGGCAAAAATCATTATCAATATGAACCACAGCGGAATGTCCCCAGAAAATATTGCATCCATCACAGGAAAGAATTTGGATGAGATCCGTGCAATACTGGAAGGAAGAGTTCCGGTGGCACTATAAAAAGCGGTTAAAAAATAAAAAATTAAAATTGGGACTAAAGTATTCCATACCTCGTCCGATATATATAACAAGTAAGCAAGGAAATCCCGTTGCTTACTCCACGAGACAGACCTTTGACCGGAGCGTACGGCCGCAAAAAGGAAAATCTTACAATCAAATATCATATCAATTGCAGCATGGACGCTGCAACGTAATTCAAGGAGGAAATTATTATGGCAATGGTAGTACAGCATAATATGCAGGCGATGAATGCAAATCGTCAGTTAGGTGTCACATCAGGAGCACAGGCTAAATCAGCAGAGAAGTTATCATCAGGTTACAGAATCAATCGCGCAGGCGATGATGCTGCAGGATTAAAAATTTCTGAAAAGATGAGAAGCCAGATCCGTGGTCTTAACAAAGCTTCAGATAACGCTTCAGATGGCGTATCTCTTATTCAGACAGCAGAAGGTGCGTTAAATGAGACACACAGCATCTTACAGCGTATGAATGAACTTGCAGTTCAGGGCGCAAATGATACCAACCAGTCTATCGACCGCGATGCTATCAATCAGGAACTTTCTGCATTGACTGATGAAATTGATCGTATTTCTGAAACTACTCAGTTCAACAAACAGAATCTGTTAGATGGATCCTTTACAGGAAAGAACCTTCAGGTTGGTGCAAATACAGATCAGAAGATCACCATTAACATTGCACAGATGAATGCAGAAGCTATTGGATTTAAAAAGGTTACTGCCGCTGGTCAGGACAGCTACTATACAACAAATGAAGTAGTTGATAAGACAAAGGCTAAAACTTCTGCAACAATGAGACAGAGTGTTGGTAAGAGAGCTGCATGCAATGCAACAATTACAAAAAATACAGCATCTACAGGCTTTAAAGCAAATGGAAAGGCATATGCTACTTCAGCAGATGCTCGTGGTGCCGTAAGCAAAGCTGCTATGTGCGCTGCACAGATCTTTAAGGTTGCTGGCTATAATTCTGCAGCCGTAAGTAAACCGAATGTTGATAATTACCAGCAGGCACAGGGAACAATTACAATGATTCAGAACGCAATCAATAATGTTTCCAGCCAGAGATCTGCTCTTGGTGCTTTACAGAACAGACTGGAGCACACAATTGCAAACTTGGATAATGTATCAGAAAATACACAGTCCGCAGAGTCTCGTATTCGTGATACCGATATGGCTGAAGAAATGGTTAGCTACAGCAAGAATAATATTCTTGCACAGGCAGGACAGTCAATGCTTGCACAGGCTAATCAGTCTACTCAGGGTGTATTATCATTATTACAGTAATCAAGTGATTTTGAAGAGAGAGTTGGCTATAGCCAGCTCTTTTTTCAAATATAAAAATTCCCTTAAATTAAAAGCAGAATAGGAAAAGATATGGTAGAACTCACGGACAAATTATGTCAGGAAAAAGTGAAGATAGGTGTCATTGTACAGAAAATAGAAATAGGGGAAGACTATATGTCCTATGTGAGGACAATACTTCCTAAGTTGAATCAGATTATGACAGAAATTTTTCGATTAATGCAGAGATCGGAGCTACAGATAGAGCTGAATATAGATTTTGTAGTACAAGTATTGCAAGATATTGTATATGGAATTGAACAGGAAGATAAAGTATTCCTACTTGATGTGTTGAAATACGGGTTAGAAGAAATCTTTGATTATTTAATAGAGATGCTGGCGGGAGAAAAAAATGAATAAAGAAATCTACAAGCAAAATATAACCGCATTGCGGAATAAATATCCTGCATGGGCAAATATTATAAAAAACAGACATAAAAAGAAAAACATAGATGTAATAGTTGAAAAAAGCGTTACCGGAGATACTATATTAAAGGTAAAGAAAAATGGTAAAATTCTATATTTAAATGGGAAATATGCACCAGACGAAGTGGGAAAACAATGGATTAAAAAACAGGGGAAGATTGATGCGTATGCGACAATTGTTATTTTAGGTATTTCAAATGGTGTACATATTAAACAAATTATGGAATCTGCACCCAAAACATGCAATATATTAATCTATGAACCTTCTTTTGAGTTGTTTCGGAGGGAAATGGAAGAAGTTGATCTATCGTTTCTGTTTGCAATGGATATTCCGGTAGGCATTGTTATAGAAGGATTGAATGAAAATGAATTGTCCGCATATATCAATATAATGATTACATATGATAATATGACGCTGATGAAGTTTTATTTATCAGGAAATTATGATGTTTTATTTCCAGAACAGGTAAAAAAATTGGTTAAAGAGTTAAAAGATCACATAGAAGAGGAATCGATTCGATGGAATACCTTGGTTCGTTATACAGATGTGAAAGCAAAAAATACGTTTTATAATTTGCCATATCTGTATGAGGGATATAGTATAGAAGAGCTGGAAGGAATTTTGCCGTCTGAGGTGCCTACGATTGTCGTGTCGGCGGGACCTTCTTTAAATAAAAATATAATGGATTTAAAAAAAGCAGTGGGGAAAGCCTGTATTATTGCGACAGACACAGCAATGAAACCGTTGTTAAATGCTGGAATTATCCCGAATTTGTTTGTAATTATAGATGGATTAAAGCCGGGACTTCTGTTTGAACATAAAGATTTGTCAAAAGTACCAATGGTGACAATGACAGGGGTATCAGTAGAACCGATGCAATATCATAAGGGGAAAAAATTTTTCTACTATAGTTGTGCTCCATTGGAACATCAAATATTGACAGATTTGGGAGAAAAAGAGCATCGGAGCAGAACCTTGCCAGATTTAGTAACAGGAGGTTCAGTTGCAACTTCTGCATATTCTCTGGGGGTATATATGGGATCTAAGACGGTCATTTTGATAGGACAGGATCTTGCTATGACGGGAAATCATACACATGCAGATGGAACATTTAAAGATAAGATGGACGAAATAGATATCAACAGTGGAGAATATTTTGAGGTGGAGTCTGTTGATGGTGGAAAAGTCTTAACAAGGGATGATTTTGATCGATATCGGAAATGGTTTGAAGCCTATACGGAAAAATGGGATGCGATTACGCTTGTTGATGCTACAGAAGGTGGAGCACTGATCCATGGAAGCAAGGTCATGACTTTAAAAAATGCTATTAAAAAATTTTGCAGAACAGAATTTAATGTAAAGTGGCACATTGACCATACAAAAAAAATATTTTCAGGCGAAAATAGAAAAATTGCATTGGATTATTTTGAAAATTCAGAAAAAAAATTGATGGAGGTAAAGAAAAGAGCAAAAGAAGGTTTGAATTATTATGAAAAACTAGAAAAAATGTTGAAAAAATCTAATGTAACAGATGCTCAACTTCAAAAAGTACTAAAGAAGATTCGTAAAGTCAACAATTATATGGAACAGGATTATATGGCAGAAACGGTTATGGATAGTCTTCTTGGCATAGAATCTACTTTACGACCTAATATATATAGGGAACAGGATGAACAAAAAAAAGAACTTTTAGATGTTGCGGAGCAGGGAAAAGTTATGTTATATGGGATTACCATTGCAGCAGAAGAGATAAAGACAATTGCGGAAGATACGATTGTAGCATATGCAAAGCAGAAAAAGGCTGATGAAGAAAATGCACGAAACTAAAACAGTACTATTGATTAAGGGTGCTTCACAATACGATGCAATGCGTAATTATCTGGATGAGATTGCAGATGGATTTCAACAGATTGGATATCCGTCTGTAGTGATAGATGCAGAACATGATTTTTTTTACAGGAATATAAGATGGCAACCGAAACATTTCATATGGATTATGTATTTACCTGCAATGCAAACTTTTATCAGGACTGCAGAGATTTAGGAAATGCAAGGTATGTGACCTATTTATGTGATCATCCTGCACAACACAGGGATCGGTTGAAAAAACTGGATGAGGATGCGGTTGTATTTGTATGTGATCTTTTATATATTCCATATATAAGAAAATATGATGTTGTTTTTACCGGAAGTTATTATGAACCTAAAGAGTTATATGAAAAAATTATAGAGCAATATCAGGGAGTCCTGAAACAGTTTGTACAGCAGATGATACAGGAGATGGAAGAACAGTCGTGGCTGACAATTGAATAGTGCCTGGAGGTTGTATTAAACAAAAACCATATTCAGGTATCAGACGAGGAATTTGATGAACTGGTAGCTGAATTTTGGAGAGTATCCTATTATGCACGGTTTTATTATCGGGATAAGGTTATACATACGTTGACAAAGAATGGAATTAAGATTCATGTTTTTGGAAATGGATGGGAAGATTTCGCAGGGGATGATGCTGTAAATCTTGTTTGGGAAAAAGGAGATTATCTTGTTGCGAGAGATGCAGTTGCAAATGCATATATTTCATTGAATACACAGCCTTGGTTTAAAGGAGGATTTCAGGAGAGAATTGCATCTGCGATGCTTAGTGGAACCGTTGCAGTGACAGATGACAGTTTGTATATTGATGAGAATTTTACAGATCAGGAATTGTGCACATATTCATTAGAGAAGCTGGAAGAACTGCCGGAATTGATCAAATCTCTTTTAGAAGATAAAGAGTGGGCAGAGAAAATTGCAGAAAAAGGGAAAAAGCGTGCACAGGAGGAATTGTCCTGGCAGGTTTTAACAAAAGATATGGTACGCTATTTTGAAAATTGAAAGGAACCAGATGGAAAACAGGGAAGAACTTTTATATACATATGCGTGTGAAAAATTTGAACAGCAAAAATATGATGAGGCGTTGGAAGCGTTTATTTTACTTTACGGAAAAGGCTATGAGAGGGATTGGATTAAAAACAGTATCTATCAGTGCTATGTTGATGGAAATGAATCACAGTTTAAAAGTGTTTTTGAATTGCACGCAAAGGGTATAAAGGTAAACTATGAAGATTGCAAGATAGATTTTGTACCATATAAAGATGGACAGTATTATATGTTTGATAAGGAAATCCAGCAATTTATCGGTATTTTTTCAATCGATGATTTTATGCAGACAGAACCTGATCCGTTATTGAAACAAAAAGAATTTTCTGCAATTACTGTAGCTGCGGGATGGGATTGGAGAAGATTAAATTCTATTCTTATAAAGGCAGAAAAGCAGAGGGTTTATTTGGTCTGTGAAGACATTGATAAATGCGCAGCATTTTATAAAATCCCGGAGCTGGAACCGTATACAAAAAATATTTGGATATTTCCGAATATTTCAAGTCTACAGGAATATTTTCATGATCATACAGCAGAGTATTTGCCGGGAATATGGTATGGAGATGAAGAAGACCGGATTAAACTAGAAAAAATGATACAGGAGGAACATGAATATCGTCTGACACCTGAGGGAAGAAATACAGACAGAATATTATTGACAATTGCAATACCGACGTATCATAGAGGACATTTATTGCTTCAACGCATGAGCAATCTGCAAAAGCTCCCTTACGATGCGGAAATTGAATTTACAGTGTCGAAAAATGGCACAGAAATTTATCAGGCAGAATACGACAAAGCCAGTCAGATAAAGGATGCCAGATTACAGTATTTTGATCATAATAAGGATTTGAAATATGAGCTCAATTGGCTTTATTCCATACAAATGGCGCATGGAAAATATGTATTGTTAGTTTCGGATGAAGATGATGTAATACCAGAGGCGATTGAACATTATCTTGCATTGCTCAGAGATAATCCAAATGTAAATCTTGTCAGGGCAAGAACAAAATTTCAGTATTGGATGATTGATAAGCGTGCATACGGAAAGAAAGGAATTGATGCATTAAGATTATGCTTTATGGGACAAAATTATCTTTCAGGATTAATTGTAAGACGAAAAGATTTTATGCAATGTCATTTCGAACAGTTGGAGAGATATTCTGATAATGCATTTTACCAAACTTATCCACATGAATGGTGGTGTGTGAGTCTGAATAAAATAGGAGATTACATACAAGAACCGGTTGAACTGATTGATGAGCAGGATTCCATGGCAAAAGAAGAGTGGGGATATAAGGATGATGTAGACGCGGATATGATTGTGCCGGTATATGCAACTTATGAGGCGAGAATCAAACAGATGAAGGGTGAAATTGAATTCCTGAAAATTATGCTCAGTGACGATGAGGAGATGTTGGTGCAGGGAATGGCTGCGGTAATGGGAAAGATTGATATCCTATTTGGCATTGCCCGTGTTCGTAAGTATGATGTTGAACATTATGAGGATCGGTTAAAAGAGTATGTGGAGATCTGTATGGATGCAATCATGAACTTCAATTTAGATGGACAGACAACGAAAGGGCTTTTGATATATTTACAGGAGCTGTATATTGAGTTGTTAAAAGAGCACTCTGATTTGCTGGAAGAAGAAAAAAATAACAAGTAATTTTCGGAATATGTTGAGGCTAATATTTAGGAGACAAAGTCTATGATTAAAGTATCAGATTATGTAATTCAATATTTGGAACAACTGGGAGTACCTCATATGTTCATGCTTCCGGGAGGCGGTGCCATGCACTTAAACGACTCCCTTGGGAACAGCAAAAAAATCCAATATGTGGTATGCCTTCATGAACAGGCCTGTTCCATAGCAGCAGAAGCATATGCGAGAGTGACAAATAAACCGGGACTTCTTATGGTGACAACGGGACCGGGAGGAACAAATGCTCTGACAGGTGTGACTGCAGCATACATCGAATCAACTCCTATGATTGTATTGTCCGGACAGGTTAAACGAGCAGATATGGTGAACGGACAGGGAATTCGTCAGCAGGGCATGCAGGAAGTAGATATCATTTCCATGGTAAAACCGGTGACAAAATATGCAGCGCTTGTAACAGAACCACAGGATATCAGGTATCATCTGGATCGTGCATTGTACGAAGCCATACATGGAAGAAAGGGACCGGTCTGGCTGGATATTCCGTTGGATGTACAGGCATCCATGATAGAGGAAACAGCCTTAAGAGGCTGGAAAACAGCAGAAATTTCAGAACAGGAAAAGAATGAAAAGAGAAAACGGCTGGAACAACAGGTAATGGAGACAATCGAACAATTGAATCAGGCACGACGCCCTGTTTTGCTGGCAGGAAATGGCATTCGTCTTTCGGAAGGACGGGACGAATTTGAAAAATTGGTAGAGACTCTGCAGATTCCGGTTCTTACAACCTGGAATGGAATTGATCTGATAGAAGAAGAACATCCGCTGTTTTTCGGAAGACCTGGTGGAATGGGACAGAGGTATGCAAATTTTGTACAGCAGAATTCTGATTTCTTTTTATCTATTGGTGCGCGGATGAATTTATTGCAGACCGGTTACAATTTTGATGGATTTGCGAGAGCTGCTTATAAAGTGATGGTAGATATTGATGAAAATGAGTTACATAAAATCAATGTCAGACCGCAGCTTGCAATCGAGGCGGACGCAAAAGAATTCATGCAGCTTTTGCTGGAACATAAAGATGAGATTCAGAAAAAAGATTATACGCCATGGATCAACTATGCAAAAGAGTTGAAAGAGAAATATCCAATAGTCACAGAAGAAGCAAAAACGCAGAAAGAGTTGGTCAATACATATGCATTACTGGATACGATTACAGAGCAGATGACCGTAGACGATATTTATGTGTCCGGAAGTTCTGGAACGTGTATTGATGTGTCGATGCAGACATTTCGTGTGAAAAAGGGACAGCGTGTATTTTGTACCAAAGGTCTTGCGTCAATGGGATTTGGTGTGCCTGCAACAATCGGAGCCTGTCTGGCAGGTGACAGAAGAAGAACGGTATGTGTCAATGGAGATGGTGGTTTTCAGATGAATATTCAGGAACTGGAAACAATACACCGTTTGAATCTTCCAATCAAGATTTTTGTGTTGAACAATCAGGGATATGCGCAGATCCACGCAACACAGAAAAATATTTTTCAGGGACATTATGTGGCCTGTGATGCAGAATCCCATCTGACACTTTCACCGATATCGGCTGTGGCAGGGGCGTATGGATTAAAAACAGTACAGATTCATTCGAATGAAGAGTTGCAGGAACGTGTAAAGGAAACACTGGATTATGATGGACCAGTTATTTGCGAAGTGATGGTTCCAATTGATCTGAGTGCTTTTCCAAAACAGGTGTCCTATAAGCGGTCGGATGGACAGATGGAATCACTTCCACTGGAATATATGAATCCGCCTTTGGAGCAGGAAGAGTTTGAACGAGATATGTTGATTCCGTTGTATGAGATGAAATGAAATAAGATAAGTTATGATTGGGAGAAAAAAATGAGTGATGATTTAAGAAATGCGTTAAAAAAATTGTTGAGCGAACCACCAAATATTTTGAACAAAGAAATATGGATTTGGGGGGCTGGTGATACTGCACAATTATATCAAGAAGGTTTTTTACGATTAAAAAATGAAGGGTTTTATTTTGAGGGATATATTGATAAAAATAAAAGCTTAATAGGTGAAATAATAGGAGATAAAAAAATTTATTCTCCAGACATATTAATAAATAAAAAAAATGTTTGTGTATTAATATGTAGTGCACAGGAACATGTGGTTAGAGATATTATGCATCAATTAAATGAGTGGAATATTGAGGGATATTTGCTTGATGAAATTATTTTGAAGCAGCATAGTAAGGAAGTATTACAATGCTATGATATGTTGGAAGATCAAATTTCGAAGCAGGTTTACGAAGGAATTATACGATGGAGAATTTTAGGAAAGGCAGTGGAGATCCCTAAAAGTCTTGATGATACATATTTTGCGTTGGATGCATTCAACAAACTAGATGATAGGGAGATTTTTGTTGATTGCGGAGCTTATATAGGAGATACGTTAAAAGATTATGTTTATAGAAGAAAAGGAACATTTAAAAAGGTAATTTCATTTGAAGTTGATGAGGATAATGTTAAAGAATATCAAAAACAGGCAAATGAGTTGATTACTGAGTGGAATCTTGATAACGAATCAATACAACTTTTGCATTATGCTGTCGGAGATCAAATGAGAAATAGTAAGTTTGTGAGATATAGTAATAATGCAGGATTAGGCTCAAAGATTATTGAATCTGATGCAGGAATAGAAGGAAATTGCAGGATGGTGTCATTAGATGGAATACTGGATGAATATAACTTTTTGAAGGCAGATATTGAAAGTTTTGAATATCGAATGTTATTAGGGGCAGAAAAGGGAATAAAAAAATGTAGACCATTATTAGCAATTTGTATTTATCATAATGCAGTTGATTTGTATAGTATACCATTATTAGTTAAGACTTTAGTGTCAGAGTATAAGATTGCAATTAGACAGCATTCAAATGATTTATCAGAAACGGTTTTATATGCATGGATATAAAAAGTATGAATTATGAAATGAAACGGGTTGTAATAACGGGGGGGAGCGGTCCGGTCGGATTAGCGTTGATTCGAAAGTTATTAAAGGAAAATAAGGAAGTGCTATTGCTTCAAAGGGAAACATCAGATAGAGCAAAATATTTGCCTGATGATGAACGTATATGCGTACAGTATTGTTCATTAGAAAATTTAAAATATTATAGACCTGAAAAATTAGATAAAAAATATGATGTGTTTTTTCATCTGGGCTGGACAAATACAAAAAGAGATGGGCGAAATGATTTTCAAAAACAGGAAGATAACATAAGTTATTCTCTTGAAGCTGTTAGAGTCGCACAAGAGCTTGGATGTCATACATTTATAGGTGCAGGTAGTCAGGCAGAATATGGAAGGTGTTCAGAAATATTGACGGATGAGACTGTGTGTAAACCTGAAACTGCTTATGGAATTATTAAACATGCGGCATGTTATGCAACTCGGTCTTTATGTGATAAATATGGAATACGACATATTTGGCCTAGAATTTTAAGCGCATATGGAATTTATGATAATGAGAATTCAATGCTGATTTCAAATATATTGAGGGCATTAAAAAATCAGACTTTGGAGTTTACAAAAGGAGAACAGATTTGGGACTTTATATATTTGGACGATGTTGCAAATGCTTTATATTTAATGGCACTATATGGAGTTAATCATGCGATATATCCAGTGGCAAGTGGAGCTGCAAGACCTTTAAAAGAATATATTGATATTTTGTGTAAAAAACTCAAAGTCATGGACTCCTCCAAAATAAAAATTATTCCATATGGACAAAGACAAGTTATGCATTTGGAAGCGGATATATCTAAGCTAAAAAAAGATACAGGATGGTTACCCAAAGTCTCATTTGAGGATGGAATAGAACAGGTTATTCAGTTTTACAGGAAAAGAATAGAATAAAGGTGATAAAATGTGGCATAGAAGTATATTAGAAACGGTACGACAAGAACGAGATAGAGGATTATGTCTGTATGGGGCCGGATTTTGGGGAAAAATAGGATTTGATATATTTAAAAAGTTGGGCGTGACACCTCTTTGTTTTTGCGATGATGATACAGAAAAGCAAGGTGAAAATTATTGTGAAATTCCAGTCTACTCGTTAAAAAAGGCGGTTGAATTGTACCCGAATGCTATATATATTCCGGCAATTGATGTGACAAAAAGAAAAGGATTATGGAACAGGGAACAATATTCAAGAATGCTACAAAACCTTAAAAAATTAAATGTTTATGACAGTAATTCGGAATTAAGAATTTTAATGTATGTTTTTTTGTTGGATTTAAAACAAAAGAACGGTGTAATGTCAGATAAAAAAATTCGATATAGTGAAATAAATAATCTGTTGATTTTTAATCATATGTCTAATTCCGGTAGCTATTATTTAGAGCAGTTGCTGGATGGTCATCCTAATATATTGTCATTGCCATATAGTGGACAGGTTTTTTGGAATGTATATGAGAATCGTTTAAAAACTCTTGAAGGAGAGGAACTGTTGTATGAAATGATGGCGCAAATGCTTGGCTATCTTCATTCACAGTACGAAAATTTATTTTGTATAAGAGAACATAAATTTGAAGAGTATTGTGTAAATCAAGACGGTGAGTTTATATATGATGTGTTAATTGATCCAACAGAATTTTATTATAGACTTAAAGAACAGTTTGAAGATAATATTAAATTAAATTCCTACGCACAGATGTTAAAAATATATGTCGCAGCATATAGTAATGCATTGGGAAAACAAGAAGAAACAGTGCAAAAAGATTATTGGCTTTTTTATCATATGCATATGCCGGAATTTGATGTTTCTAAACTTTCAGATTATTTTGAAAAGAAAGATTTCAATAGAATAGAGAATTTGTTTATTATTAGAGAACCGGTACAACATTGTTTTTCATGGATTAAGCGAGTCGCAATGGTGCAGAGAAGAAATACAATGCTAAAAAAAGGAGAATTATTTTCAAGTGTTTTAAAGAGTGAAATGGGGATAATGCTCAAAAAGCATAAAGAGTGTGACAATGTAAAAGTTATTCGATTTGAAGATTTAAAGTATAAACCGGAAAAAACAATGAAATCTTTATGTCATTGGTTGGATATTCCCTACAGGAGCATTTTATTATCTACTACTTTAAATGGAATTTTAATATATTTTCCGACATATACGAAAGATGGTGTGAAATATATTACTGGTAATGATACTTCAGCGATTGGAAAGAAGGATTTTTCGGAAGTACTTACATTATGGGACGAGGTACGTTTAAACATGATATGTATAAAATTTAAACATGCGTATGGATATCCATGTACCGTTCCTGATTTTGAACAATTTAGCAGGACATTTCAACAGGAAATGCTGAAGGAGAATTTTAAGTTTTGTGATATCGTTCAACAGGTATTGGATGAAGATGGATTGCCGGAAGACCATTATGATGTGAATCAGTATGTAAAAGAATTGTATCAGACATATATGGATACCTATGATGATAATACGGAATATTATGATTACATCAAACCGGAGGCGGATGAGGAGTAGATGTTACAATTAGGAACAAAAGCAGAAACTTTAAAAAATTTATATGGGAAATTACAAAACGCGAAAGTCTTAAACTCATATGTCTTTAGGACAAAAGAGTGGAAACAGGATGCAAAAAATATCTGGAATCAGATACAACATGAACTGCCAAGTGAAAAATGGATTGTTCGAAGCAGTGCCTTAAATGAAGATACGGAGGCAAGTTCTCAGGCGGGAAAATTTGAATCGGTGGGAGATGTAAGTGGACAGGAATCTTTTTTTTCTGCTGTTAATACAGTTATAGCTTCTTTTGATGATGGCAATCCAGACAATCAGATACTGGTTCAGCCGATGTTGAAAAATGTAAAAGTATGTGGGGTTGCATTTACCATGGATCCGAGTACTATGGGAAATTATTATGTGATCAACTATGATACAACAGGTTCCACATCTGCAATTACATCTGGAACAGGAATGCAGAATAAGTTATTATATATTTTTAAAGGAAGCAATCCCAAAGAAGAATTGCCTGAATATATTAAACAGTTATATATTACATTAAAAGAACTGGAAAATTTGTTTCAAAAGACAAGCTTGGATGTAGAATTTGCAGTTAGCGATACCGATGAACTGTACATTTTTCAGGTGCGCCCGCTTTGTTTAAGTGGGGAACCGATTAAGCAGGAAGTGCAGCAAAAAGCTCTTTGCAGAATTGAAGATAAAATTAAAGAAGAGCAGGGGAAAAAACCATTTTTGTGCGGGAAAAATGTAGTCTATAGCGTTATGACGGATTGGAATCCGGCAGAAATGATTGGAATTCGTCCAAAGCAGTTGGCAATGTCTTTGTATCGGGAAATAATTACAGATTGTATTTGGGCATATCAGAGAGATAATTATGGATATCGTAATTTGAGAAGCTTCCCACTTATGGTAGACTTTGGGGGACTGCCATATATTGATGTCCGGGTAAGTTTTAATTCTTTTGTACCGGCAGAGTTAGAGGAAACGATCAGTGATAAACTGGTAAATTATTACATGCAGCGTTTGGCGGCAGATCCTTCAAAACATGATAAGGTAGAATTTGATATTGTATTTTCCTGCTATACCCTTGATCTTCCAGAGCGGATACAGGTATTACGGGAGTATGATTTCTCTGAGGAGGAAATACAGGCGATTATTGATGCATTGCGCAATCTTACCAATCAGATCATTGACCATGAAACCGGACTTTGGCGCAAAGATTATCGTAAAATTGAAATCCTTGAAAACCGCTATGACGAAATTGTTGAGAGCGATATGGGAATTTTAGAAAAGATTTACTGGCTGTTGGAAGATTGCAAACGGTATGGGACGCTTCCATTTGCAGGATTGGCGAGAGCAGCCTTTATAGCGGTGCAAATGCTTAAATCCATGGTAAAATGTGAGATTTTATCTGAGCAGGATTATCAGCTTTTTATGAATGGAATCAACACGGTCAGTTCCAATCTGAATGAGGATTACAGACAATTATCAAAACAGGGATTTTTACAAAAGTATGGTCATTTACGGCCGGGAACTTATGACATTACATCGAAAAGATATGATGAATCTCCGGAGACATATTTTGATTGGAAAACGGATACAGATCCGGAAACAAAGCAAAGAGGAGAGTTTCGATTATCTCTGCAGCAGATGCATAAATTATCGGAGATATTAACACAGAATCAATTAAATAATAATATTCTTGATTTAATGGATTTTATTAAACAGGTAATTGAAGGACGGGAATATGGGAAATTTGTATTTACACGACATTTGAGTAAGGTGTTACAGTTGATCGGTGAGTTGGGAGAACAGTATCATTTTTCAAGAGAGGATTGTGCATATATCAATATTCAGACAGTTCGCGAATTGTATATGTCAGCGAAGGATATTGAAAAAAGTATTCTTTATTCGATTGAAAGGGGAAAAGAAGAATATGCAGTTACTAAATCTCTTACATTGCCACCCGTCATTTTAACAGAAAAAGACATATGGAGTTTTTATTACCCGGATACAGAGGCGAATTTTATCACCCTGGGGAATGTTTCCGGAGATTGTGTTGTAATTGAATCAGGAACAGCAAATGAGGAAATTGCAGATAAAATTTTGTTGATTCCAAGTGCAGATCCGGGGTATGATTGGGTTTTTTCCCATGGTATCCGGGGATTCATTACGGAATATGGTGGAGCGAATTCCCATATGGCAATCCGGGCAGGAGAACTTGGAATTCCAGCAGCAATAGGAGTTGGCGAGCAAAAATTTGAAGAGTTAAAGAATGCACTAAAAATTGAAATAGATGCAGGAAGTAAAAAAATTAATATTTTAAGAAAGCAGAGGAAATAAATATGAAAAC